>Ga0209536_100000282_pt1 | contig 80731 bp, 75 predicted proteins | sample DeeMarSeWOR28_12_FD_187461 | JGI IMG/M metagenome (GOLD analysis project Ga0209536, IMG submission 187461) | Marine sediment microbial communities from White Oak River estuary, North Carolina - WOR-2-8_12 (SPAdes) (version 2) | ecosystem: Environmental > Aquatic > Marine > Intertidal zone >...
CAGGCTTTTTCTACAGCGATGATTTCAACCTTTTGCTCACCGATAAAAAGGCGAAGAGGGTACTCCTCTGCCTGCGAACCGGCATAACTTTCAACAGATACTGATTCCATACGCTATTTACTTCTAAAAAATAATAATATTTTAATTTTACTATGGTCTGCTTTACATGTACAGCGTATTATATGGACAGTTCTTCGACGCTAGAAGATAAATAACTTCATGGAATATGGGGAAAGAAGATGACAGAGTATATACAGGTAATTACAACGGTTGAAAAAAAGGCTGATGCTGAAAAAATCGCAAAAACTCTTGTGGAAAAGCGTATTGCCGCCTGCGTCCAGATATTAGGTCCTGTGACAAGTTTATTTCAATGGGAGGGAAAATTGGACACAGCCCAGGAATACCTCTGTTTGATAAAGAGCCGGGATGATCTTTTTTCAGAATTGGAGACTGCAATTAAAAACATGCATCCCTACGAGGTTCCGGAAATACTTGGCACTCCGATAACAAGGACTGGTAATGACTATCTGAATTGGCTGGCGGCTGAGCTCAAAGCGTGATACCTGCAGACATGATTATTTCACTCTGCGCTGATTATCGATTAACTATAGATGATTATGGGTATTGAAAAAAAGAGATTCCGGCGGCGCGAAAAAAAGAAATTTACATGTCACTGCTGTCAGAAGGAGTATTTATTCTGCTGGAACTGTCAATGCGGCTTTCAGATCTGCACCCAGTGTTTCGAGGAAAATAAATGGGGCATGACAAATGGCCCGACCTGGATATGTCCTGATTGTGGAAGCATTAGAATGATGGAATAGGGTGTCGTCTTTTTTTACATGAGATGGTGCACGAGAGGACCGGTGCCGTGGCCGATCTTGAAAGGAACGCTTTTCTTGATGACAGCATCCATGTATTCGATTGCCTTGTGAAAAGCCTTGGCGTCATTTCCAGTCAGTAAATGATATGCTGTAAAGGCCGCTGAAAGTGTACACCCGGTTCCATGGGTATTGTGACTCTTTATTCTCGGGTGAGAGATTTCTGTCTGCTTAACGTGCGGCGAAGTTCCATTGGTGGTGAGCAGGTAATCGGTTATGCAGTTTTGCATGTTTGTGCAATGACCACCCGTAATTATTACGGAACGCAATGATGCATACTCCTGCAATAATACTTCCGCAGCTGCGAGATATGACTCTTTATTGGTGCAGTTCATTTTAGTCAGCAAAGACAATTCTGAAATATTAGGAGTCAAAACCGTACACACCTTGAGGAGTTGGTCCTGTATTGCATCATAGCCCTCGAGGTCTATTAGTTGCTGACCGCTGGATGACACCAGCACAGGATCATAGATTATTTCTCCGCTGAAATCTGCCAGGGCATTGCAGATACTTTTTGCTACCGCTGTTGATCCGAGCATGCCGATCTTTATATGACTTACGTTGAGGTCATGCAGAACACAATCAATCTGGTCTTTGACGACTGCCGGATCAACTGGCTTAACGGCAAACACCCCCTGGGTATTTTGCACGGTCAGGGAAGTGATTACACTGCCAGCGTATACGCCTATAGTGGTAAATGTTTTAATATCTGCCTGAATGCCTGCACCACCGGATGGATCTGAGCCTGCTATGGTTAGGGCAACCTGTTGAGAATCTCGTGTAACTGGCATTTTAAAAATACGAGTAAGATTATTGACCAAGATTATTCAGTTTCTGAACTATAACAAGAATTTATCAAATTATTGTAATTAATCGTTCATTTCTATTTTTTTATTGAAGGCACACTCTATATTGTGTATATATTAAAAAATTTATCTATATGTTGTATGATAGGTATCTGAGCGCCGCAATGCAGGCAAATAGATGAATTGGAACAGATTTTTAATAAATTAACTTTGAATCGTGAAGTCAATATGGCTCAAGCAGTGCACATATACGATGAAAGCAAGATCAAGACCCTGAGTTCTCTGGAGCATATCCGCCTGCGTCCGGGAATGTATATTGGTCGTCTTGGCGACGGTTCCCATCATGATGACGGAATCTATATCCTGCTCAAAGAGGTGATAGACAATGGCGTGGATGAGTATATCATGGGGGCAGGCAAAAGAATTGACATTATGATCGAGGACAATGGTTTCACATCGGTGCGGGATTATGGCCGCGGCATTCCACTCGGCAAACTGGTTGAGTGTGTCTCGGTGATTAATACCGGAGCCAAGTATAACACTGATGTCTTCCAGTTCTCTGTGGGGCTGAATGGTGTGGGGACCAAGGCGGTCAATGCCCTGTCTAAAATCTTCCGGGTCACTTCTTTCAGAGACGGTGAATTTGCCATGGCGGAGTTTGCTGCGGGCATTCTCAAAAAAGAGAACAAGGGAAAGACCAAGGAACGCAACGGCACCCTTATTGAATTTCTACCGGACGAAGAACTCTTTGGCGAATTCACCTATGACAAACAGTATGTCAGGAAGCGTTTATGGCGCTATGCCTACCTCAACTCAGGCCTTAATCTTTATCTTAATGAAGAACGGTTTTTTTCCGCCAACGGCCTGCAGGATCTTCTATCCGAGGAAATAAACGGCAGCCAGATCTACGAACCTATTTATGCAAAGGATAAAACCCTTGAATTCTGTTTCTGTCATACCAACAACTATGGCGACAGTTATTTTACCTTTGTAAACGGAACTTATACCAGTGAAGGCGGGACGCATCTGTCAGCCTTTCGCGAAGGGATCCTCAAGGGTGTCAATGAGTTTTCCAACAAGAAATTCTCCGGCAAAGATGTGAGGGAAGGAATTGTCGGGACACTGGCAATAAAGATCAAAGACCCTGTTTTTGAATCACAGACAAAGAACAAGCTCGGCAACACAGAGATACGTTCTTGGATAGTGAATGAAATAAAAGATGTTGTCAGTGCTTACTTATATAAAAACGCTGATGTTGCCGAACGGATGCTGGAAAAGATCCAGCAGAACGAAAGGGTGCGCAAGGAGCTGCAGCATGTAAGAAAAGAGGCCCGGGCAAAGGCTAAAAAAGTTGCCCTGAAGATCCCGAACCTCAAGGACTGTAAATATCATCCAACCAAAGACAAGCCTTCTCCCCCTGGGGAGGAGAACATGCTTTTCATTACTGAAGGTCAGTCGGCGGCAGGATCGATTGTCAGTTCCAGGGACCCCATGCGCCAGGCCGTATTTTCACTGAAAGGAAAACCCCTGAATGTTCTTGGCCAGAGTTTGCCACTTCTTTATAAAAATGAAGAAATGTACAGTATGATGCAGGCCCTTGACATCGAGGAATCTGTAGGCAATCTTCGCTATGACAAGGTAATACTGGCTACCGATGCCGATGTTGATGGGCTCCATATCAGGAACCTCCTGCTGACCTTCTTTCTGCATTATTTCGAACCACTGGTAAAACTAGGTCATATCTATATTCTTGAAACTCCTATTTTCAGGGTTCGCAACAAGAAAGAGACAATTTATTGTTACAGTGAAAAGGAAAGGGCAAGTGCCGCCAAAAGGTTATCCGGCAGTAAGGGAAAGAGACAGTCTGTCGAAATGACCCGTTTCAAAGGGTTGGGTGAGATATCCCCCTCTGAGTTCAAGCAGTTTATCGGCAAGGATATGCGTCTGCGTCAGGTGAACATTGATAAGCTTTCCGAAGTTCCGAAAGTCCTCAACTTCTACATGGGTAAAAACACCCCTGAACGCAAAGAATATATCATGAATAACCTGATTTAGAAGAGGTACCGGCCAGACAGGACTGTTTTGAACTTCTTGCTTCTTTATCGGGCAAGATTAAAAACCAAACGATACGTCATTCCATGGAAGATATTGCTGATTTTGGGAAACTCCACAAACTCTTTGATGAAAATTTTATAGAGTATACCTCTTATGTAATCAAAGAGCGGGCCATCCCTGATATAAATGACGGCTTGAAGCCCGTCCAGCGTCGTCTCCTGCAGACTTTATATAATATGGATGACGGACGTTTCCAGAAAGTTGCCAACGTGGTCGGTGAGACCATGAAACTGCATCCCCATGGTGATGCCTCAATATTCGGCGCCCTTATCAACCTGGCAAACAAGGATATTCTCATTGAGCGCCAGGGTAATTTCGGCAATATCTTCACAGGTGACCAGGCCTCGGCTGCCCGCTATATTGAATGTCGTCTTGCGCCATTGGCAAAAGAAACCCTGTTCAACCGTGATTTGACAGAATACCAGCCATCCTATGACGGCCGCATGCAGGAGCCTGTCACTCTTCCTGCCAAGATTCCACTTTTGCTGCTGCTCGGGGCAGAAGGAATTGCCGTGGGCATGGCTACAAAGATCATGCCCCATAATTTCTGTGAACTCCTGCGGGCCCAGAAAAAGATTCTCAAGGGGAAATCAGTAACTCTCTATCCCGATTTCCAGCAGGGAGGCATGTTGGATATCTCAGGATATAACAATGGCAACGGTCGTCTCAAATGCAGGGCCAAAATTGTAGAAAAGAATGAAAAAACTATTGTTATTGAAGAAATTCCATATTCAACCACTACCACCTCAATCATTGACTCCATTGAAAAGGCAGACAAGAGCGGTAAGATAAAAATTCAGTCCATAAATGATTATACCGCTGAAAAGGTGGAAATTGAGATCAAGCTGGCCCGGGGGATCTACGCCAGGGAGACCATCAAAGCCCTTTATGCTTTTACGGACTGCGAGGTACCGATCAGCCCCAACCTCACGGTTATCAAGGATAACCAACCAGTCAATATTTCTGTTGAGGAGGTGCTGCACTACAACACTGGCAAACTTGTCAAAGATCTCGAAAAAGAACTGCAGATAGAGCTGGGTCGCCTTCAGGACAAACTGCATGCAAGGACCCTGGAACAGATTTTTATCGAAGAGCGCATTTACAAGAAAATAGAGGAATGTAAAACCTCTAAAGCAATCACTGATACTGTGAAAAAGGGGCTTGATGCTTTTCAGGATAAACTGATAAAGCAGGTCAGCGAGGCTGATATTGAGCATCTGCTTGAAATTCGCATTAAACGCATATCACGTTTTGACATTGACAGACAGCGCAAGGAAATCAAGGAGATAAAGAGCTCCATTAAGGACATTGAAAAGAAGCTTAAGGATACTGTCGGATTTACAATCAGTTACATCGACAATCTCCTGAAAAAATACGGCCGTCAGTATCCGCGCAGAACCACGCTTGAGACCTTTACCGAAGTAAAAGCAAGAAAAGTTGCCCTCTCAAATCTCACAGTGGGCTATCACCGGGAAACAGGGCTCTTTGGCTACCAGGTGAAAACAGACTGTGATATGACGTTCTCCTGCTCAGAGTATGATAAGATCCTGCTCATATACAAGGATGGGCGCTACAAGGCTATCAAGGTGCCGGATAAGATTTTTGTCGATAATGATATATACTGGGCCGGCAAGATAGAGGGAGACACGGTTTTCAACATGCTTTACCGGGAGGGTTCTCAAAGTCTGACCTATGTCAAGCGTTTTTCAACGCCAAAGTTTATTCTGGACAAGGAGTACCATCTTTTCCCAGCCCATAAGAAATCATGGATACAATTCCTGCAGACCGGTGAAGGAGTTCGTGTACGCATTGATTTCACACCCACGCCTCGCTCTAAGATAAACTCCCAGCGTTTGGAATTTGATGAGTATTTGATTAAAGGCGAGGGCGCTATTGGCAAGAGGCTGTCTACTCGAACCGTACGGCGTATTTCGGAATTGACAACCAGGGTATCTGATCAGCAGAATGAAAGTGAGTCAGAGAACAATGCGAAGGATCCCAAAGAAAAACCGCCTCAATCCGCTGTACCCGAACAGGTCGTAACCCCTGATAAAAAGGGGGATGATCAGCAGAATGAAAGTGAGTCAGAGAACAATGCGAAGAAAACCAAAGAAAAACCGCCTCAATCCGCTGTACCCGAACAGGTCGTAACCCCTGAAAAAAAGGGGGATGATCTGCAGACCACTGCCGAAAAGAAGAAGGCCAAATCACAGCTTGGCCTATTCGACCTGAAGAAGAAAGAATAGTTTTTTCTGTTTCCCGCCCTCTAAATAGAGTATTATACGTCTCGGTTGTTTATTCCAAACTTGTAATTTGCCGGTTTTTTATTTATATGAACCCATTTTGACAAGATCGGCATTAAACATTTTTTGGCGAAATATATGAATACCCCTGCCTCCGGGCGTGAGAATCCGGATAAGTTGAAAGACAGTTCCCACTTGTTACGGTTCGGCAAGCGCCAGTTGCAGCATTGGACAATATATTTGTCTTTAGGGATTATTGCCGCGATTCTTCTTTTTACAATCGCTGCCCTGGACACTTCTTTTCCACCTGCGTCACAGTCTCCTGGTGCAGCTGTACAACCCTTGAGACAGCCTGTTGTAACCGTTGAATATCATCGGGAAACTGATTATCTGATTAATAAACTTAAGCAGCAGGGGTTATGGAGTATTAATCCAGCTCAGGAGGTGCCCCGTTTTTTCATCGCATCATATCCTCATGACTTGGATACTGTTGAAGATATTACCATTAAGAAAAGGGTTTTCCTTCATTCTCTCCTGCCGCACGCACTTTTTGTGCGCCAGGAAGCGCTGCAAAAAAGGGACAGACTCGAGTTGATACTCAGTAAAATTGAATGTTCCCTGGAAGATATCAATTTTGATACTGAACTTGGGCATGCGAGCAAGTGTTCGTGGTCCGATTTTCTGGCAGGGGACGAGGTAAGCTTCATTCAGAAACTCTGCAGGAATTACCGGACTACCAGTGCTGCAAGTCTTCTGCAACGTGTTGATGCCGTGCCTACCAGTATAATTCTCGCCCAGGGGGCCCTGGAATCATCATGGGGGAGTTCGCGTTTTGCCAGGGAAGGGAACAGCTTATTCGGTATGTGGACCTGGAAGACACAAGGTATAGTTCCATCAAAAAGAGATGAAGGCAAAACCCATAAGGTCAAAACCTATGAAAACATCCTTGACTCAGTTCGGGCCTATCATCTTACCCTGAATCGCCTTGATCCTTATGACCAGTTCAGGCAACTTCGCACGAATACTGACGACCCCCTCATTCTGGTCGAGGGTCTTAGCCTGTATTCGGCCAGAGGTGAAGAGTACGTTGAAGAGATTAAAAACATAATTCTGTCCAATGAACTACAGAAATATGACAGTTACCACCTTTCTGATCCAGATCAAGCGAAATTTGTCAATCCCTCAACCAAGTCTACTTCGATTGCCGAGTCTGACAAGGTATCTCTCTAGTTTTTGATTGATGCGATACACGCTTAAATTTTTTGTTATTTTTCTTGTTTTTTTTGTTACTTCGCCAGTTATTGCCGCGGAAGCTGCTGATATTGCTGAGGCAGACAAAACGACCGTTACGGTCCTCATCTATCATCGTTTCGGTGAGGACAAGTATCCCACGACCAATATTGCTGTTGAGCGTTTCAGGGAGCAGTTAGAGTACCTGAAGAATAACGAATATACGGTCATTACCCTGCAGCAATTGCTGCAGTTCCTGCAGGGAGAGATAAAGCTGCCTGAACGGAGCGTGGTAATTACCATTGATGACGGCTATAGAAGCGTCTATGAAAATGCCTGGCCTGTTTTAAGGGAATATGGCTATCCATTCACGGTGTTTCTCTACGTCAAGGCTACAGAGAACAGACACTGGAATTACATGACCTGGGACCAGGTCATGGAGTTGAAGGCTGCAGGGGTTGATTTCCAGAATCATGGTTTCAGTCACGAGCATATGGCGTTTATGCCTGCCGGGATGAATATGAATGAATACAGGGCATGGATCAGAGCAGAGCTGGAGGTGAGCACCAGGATATTTTCGGAGAAACTACAGGAGCAGCCGCTCTTTTTTGCTGTCCCATACGGAGAATACAACATGACCCTTTTAGAGGAGATACGCGTTTCCGGCTACGAGGGCATACTTTTACAGGATCCGGGCTCGGTCAGTAAAGATACAGATCCATTTGCCATACCACGTGAGCCGATCCTTGGTACTGACTGGTCAACCATGGAGCACTTTCAAATGGTTTTAGAGAGAGTGGACCTGCCTATTGCCAGGGAAACTCCTCCTGCCGGAAAGTTATCAAATGTCATGCCCGAACGCTTTGGAGCGCAGCTGCTTTATCCTGAGCGCTATATTCCAGGCACCCTTGGTATATACGTCAGTGAGTTAGGCTGGCGCAGGGTAACGATGCAGGACGATTTTGCGAGTATTAGCAACACCAGTACCTTAAGCCGCAGAATTAACAGGGTGGCCATCAGTGGTCGGGAAAAGGAGAGCGGCAGAACCGCTATCCGTTACTGGATGTTGGTTGGGGAGTAAAGAGCTTTCAGCGCTGCGAGCATATACCACTGCCAACTTTTCAAGCCGTTAGCCTATTTGATATTTTTTTACCGGCGGCCCATTTGCCCCCAGTATTTTATTTCCTGCCAACAAGCTCCGACATATCCCGGCGCAGTTTTTCATACCTGGCTTTATCCAGGCCTGCTCCAAGTGCCACTTTTTCTGCCATCTGAGCGCTCATGAAGTCGCCCGGGCCGTGGGCGTCGGCATTTACAACAAGTAACGCTCCAGCTTCTGCAGCAATTTTCGCCACATGACCGTTAGTCAGTGAATGCCCCTTTCTGCCGCTCAGTTCAAGACAAACACCTCCAGCAGCAGCCAGTTGCGCCTCTTCTCTGGTGATGAAACCGGGATGAGCCAGAATATCAACACCTGCCCGGATTGCTGCCAGGTTGGTGCCGGTTTTAACCGGCTCCATTACTGTTTCGCCATGACCAACGATGATTTTGGCCCCAAGTTTCCTGGATTGCGCCACAAGTTCGGTAAACATGTCTGGAGGGATATGGGTAAGCTCTATACCTGGTATGAGCCTTGTTTTGAAAAAGCGGTTTAGATCCTCAGCAACTTTGACAATCCTGGGAATAATGAAGTCAAAGTTTGAAGAATCGGCATGGTCTGTAATGGCAACCGCTTCATATCCAAGAGCTTCAACACGTCGCAAATGTTCGGCAGGGACAAGTTCTCCATCAGAAAAAATCGAATGTGTGTGCAGGTCAATCATAGTAACTCCAGTAATAGTCAATTGTTCAGCAACTGGGTCATATAAAACGTTTATCTCGCATGCCATTTTGGCATGTTTGAAATTAAATCAGGCAATGACTCCCCGCAAGGAATGGAGGAGTCCCTCGGTGATTCGTACTTGAACTTCCTGGCCTGGAGAAAGCCCCGGGCCATCAAAATTTACGATGATATTGCTCATTGTCCTGCCACTCCACTGTCCGTCAGCGTTTCTGCTTTCTCCCTCGGTCATAACTCGCTGGACTGTGCCTTCGTATTCCCTGTTTCGTTGCAGTCCGATATCATTCTGTCTTTCCTGCAGTATTTTGAGTCGTTCCGACTTGACATCTTCGTCAATCTTCTTGTCAAAGGCAATGGCCTTAGCCTGGGGCCGGTCAGAATATTTAAAGGAAAAAGCACCGTGGTAACGGACGGTTTCAAGCAGCTGCATGGTTGCTTGAAAGTCTTTATCCATTTCCCCGGGGAAACCAACAATGATATCTGTAGTCAATGCAATATCGGGACATGCCCGTCTCAGAGTCTCAACCCGGTCAAGATACTGTTCAATTGTATACTTCCTGTTCATTTTTTTCAGGATTCGATTCGACCCTGACTGGACAGGCAGGTGGCAATGGGGGCAGAGTTTATCAACTGTTGCAAAACTTTCAATAAGTTCTGAAGACAGGTCCTTGGGATGGGATGTGGTGAAGCGTATACGTTCTATCCCATCAACGGCCGAGACTTTTTCCAGTAGTTTAGGGAAAGAGATATACTGCTGACTTCCGTCTGAAAACTTACCATAGGAGTTGACATTCTGACCAAGCAGAGTCACCTCTTTGACGCCCTGCTGTGCCAAAGTCCTTATCTCAGCAATAATATCCTCAGGGGGTCTGCTTGTTTCACGCCCTCTGGTGTATGGCACTACACAATATGTACAGAAATTGTTGCAGCCCTGCATAATGGTGACAAACTTTTTAAAAACCGGAGTGGTCTCCAACTTTTCATTCTTAAGGGTTGTTTTGGCAGGTGAGGGCGGTGAATAGCGGGGTATTTCAAAGCCGGGCGAGAGGTCTACAGCCAGTTGCGGTTTAATGCCTTGGGCTGCTTTGCCAATCATTTCCGGCAACTTGTAAATCTGTTGCGGTCCGAGAACTATATCGACCTGTGGCATTCTGGCCTGCAGACGGTCTCCTTCTTGTTGGGCTACACAGCCGGCAACAGAAATAATAAGAGAGGGTTTTTCCTCTTTAAGTTTTTTTAATCTGCCAAGAAGGCTGTAAACTTTCTGTTCAGCCTTTTCACGTATAGAGCAGGTGTTAATGACAATAACATCCGCCAGCTTGATGTTCCCGGTAGGATTGAAGTCAGCACCGGCGAGCAGCTGGCCCATGATTTCAGAGTCACGCTCGTTCATCTGGCAGCCGAATGTTTCTATGTATGCCTTTTTATTTGTGTTCATGAAGCTTTGCGACCATATAATTTTTATTGTACTAGCGTCCCTGTGGACCAGGCCAGCCTCATAAGGGATATGCGGTAATTATACAGAGCATTAAAATATTCAATCTTGGCCCTGGTCAAACGTGTCTGAGCGTCTAATACATTGGTTGTTGTTCCGAGTTGCGCCCTGTATCTGGACTGGTTGATGCGGAAGTCCTCCTCAGCCTGTTCAATAGCCTTTTCAGTTACCCCGATATTGAACTCAGCCTCAAGGGTGTCAACAAAAGCTTCCCTGACCTGGAGAATGATATTGTCAAGCAATTCTGTCTGGCTTTCCTGAGCTTTTTTCATGTTATACCTGGCAGCCGCCATTTCATCCTTGCTCTGGCCCCAGGCCCAGAACCGCCATTCAAGGGTAGCCATTGCAGTTTTAACCTCACTAGGACCTAACGGGTAGTCCTGGGCAAGGAGGTTGTCGCCCTGTTTTAGATAATTGGCTGAAAGTGATACAGCCGGAAGATAGGGGGCCCGGGTAAGAATTATGTTTTTGTCTGCCTGTTCTATGGCAATTTCACTTTGTCTCAGTTCCGGCCGGTATGTTTTTGCCTGTTGTACTGTCTGTTCCCAGGAGATTTCACTTGGTTCATACTTGAGCACATCTTCCAACTCGATTTTTGTTTCCACGGGCCGGCGCAAGAGGGTGTTCAACCTTGCCAAAGCCATAGTGGACAGATTCTTGGCCCTGATAAGTTCTATTTCGGCACCGGCAAGCTGTACCTCACTTTGCAGCATGTCGTTCTTCGGTATGAGGCCGGCCTTATAAAAGGCTTTGGCATCCTTAAGGTGGGCTTTTCTCTCTTCCAAAGCCTGGAGGGCAACTTCCTCGAATTTCCTGGTCTTGAGAAGATTATAGTAGGCTTCATGTACTGCAAGGATGATATCGTTTTTGGTTTGCGCCATTGTGGCCTTGGATAATTCTAAATCGAGCTCTCCGAGTTCTACACCAGTGACAAGAGAACGGCCTCGATAAATGGGTTGTTCAATGGTAAACGCATAGCTGTAGTAATCTTTCGTCCCGAAAGGGGCATAGGCATCGGGAGCATACTGATAGCCATAGTTGAAGAATAATGAAGGGTAGAGGTCCTTTTTTGAACTTTGGAGCGAATACTCTTTTGCAATAATGTCTGCCTGTGAATAGAGGATCTGCGGGCTGGTGTCCAATGCAATTGAGACGCATTCAGAAAGGCTGAACACTTTATCGCTCAGGTCAGAATTTGGAAGTTTTTTATCCTGATCTTCAGCTTGGCAGAGGAGAACATGAGAAAAGAAAATAATTACAAATACAGAGAGGATAGAAACTGAACGTTTCATGACATAAGTTCCTAGGTAATATTTTTATTTATTTGTGGTTCGATGTTGTGCAGTATTTTCTTTAAATCTCTTTCAATCTCAAGAGGATAACGGATCTCCACGATACCTTGCCTGGAATCTACAGTAGAAAGTATGGCCAGTCCGTCATACCCTTCCAGAATAAATTTCAGAAAGTGAATTCGTTCAGGTGCAATTTCAATCCGCAGCACTGAACATTGTTTCTTACTTGTGATCGAGCCGGTCATGGCTTTATTCATGCCAACCCCATTTACCATAAATATGCCGGAGCAACAATATTTGATGAAATGTGGGCCAAGACTCAGACTGAAAGTTCGGCATTAACTTTTCCCAGGATATCCTTGAAAGGAGCAAGACGAGGCAGAACAATCTCCTGCAAGTAGTCTTCGGTCTGCTCCTTGGCTCTGCCGGTAAATTGTTGAAAATTGCCAATCATGTCTTCCAGTTCTGACAATGTAAAGGGGATGGCGTCATCTTTAGCTAATCTCTGCAGTAAATCATTTTCCCGGCCTTCTTCCTTAACAGTTTTTCCTGCAGCCAGGGCATGCATCTTTATTAATTCATGTAACTCCTGCCGGCTTTTCCCTTTTTCAACCCCGGCCATCAGTATTTTTTCCGTGGCCATAAAAGGTAATTCCTGAAGTAAATACTTTTCAATTTGTTTCGGAAAAACGACCATATCCGATGAAATATTCATGTAAAGCTTTAGAATTGCATCGGCCAGTAGGAACGCCTGCGGAATATCCATGCGACGGATTGCCGAATCATCAAGAGTTCGTTCAAACCACTGATTTGCGCAGGTTGCTGAAAAGTTTGCGGGCAGACCCATGAGTTTACGGGCCAGGCCGGTCATGCGTTCAGAACGCATAGGGTTACGCTTATATGCCATGGCAGAACTGCCAACCTGTTTCTGCGCAAAAGGCTCCTCCATCACTTTAAGATTGGAAAGCAAGCGCATATCCACAGCAAATTTATGGGCTGAGGCACCAATGCCGGCGAGGGTTTCAGCTGTTTTCATATCAAGTTTGCGCGGGTATGTCTGGCCGGTAACTGGGAACTGCTGCTCAAAACCAAGCTTTTCAGCTACCAGTCTGTCAAGCTGCTTGACTTTTTCGTGGTCACCTTTAAACAATTCCAGGAATGTGGCCTGGGTGCCCACAGTGCCTTTAGCGCCACGCGCCCTGATTTGTGTTTCAAGATGTTCCAGGTAATCCAGGTCAAGGAGCAGGTCCTGTATGTAAAGGGTAGTGCGTTTGCCAACAGTAGTGGGCTGTGCCGGCTGATAATGCGTGTAGCCGAGTGTGGCTAACCCTTTGTATTCATTTGCAAAAGTTGCAAGATTTGCAATAACGTTCACCAGGCTCTGTTTTATAAGGTTCAGGGCTTTTTTCTGCAGGATCAGGTCCGTATTGCAGACAACATACTGTGAAGTGGCACCAAGGTGTATGATAGGTTCGGCGTTTGGGCATTTCTGGCCATAGGCAAAAACATGGGCCATGACATCATGTCTGATTTCCTTTTCTTTTTTGGCAGCCAGATCAAAATCAATGTCTGAAGCATGTTTTTTCAGTTCATCAATCATTTCCCGGGTGACAATATTGGAAAGACCAAGTTCATTCTGGGCTTCCGCCAGGGCAATCCAGCAGCGTCGCCAGGTTAGTATGCGGGTGCGTTCAGAAAAAAGTTCCTGCATTTCAGGGCTTGTGTATCGGCTTACCAGTGGTTCCAGGTAAATTTCTCTGTTCATATGAAAAAATCCCCAAAAAATGAATTCATACTGCTGGTTGAAGTAGAAGCGTACAATATATACGAAATTATCGTATTCTTGTCAGCAGTCAATCGTCAAACAATCACAATATATTAGTTACGTCGCATAACATATATTATGTTAAACTTAATATATGTTATGATTCCGTAATGTTACAGATCAATATCCTGCCATGTTATATTTTAGCACTATCGATTTTCTTTCATATAATGAATTTCCCCTCCCTTCCCGTATATTATTCATAAAAAAACGAGAAAACACTTTAATGTTTTTTTTTATATTATTGATATTTCGACAATTTTTGATTTTTGTGTTTTGCATTTATGTAATTTTTCACACCCATTCTATAAAATGGTTCCCCTAATGATATATATGTTCAGGATTTTGTATTTGAGGTTACTATTGAAGAATATGGAAAACCTGTAAAGACGCTTGATCGTTGTTTTCTGCCCGATATCACAATTTAATAAAGAAAGGACTATTATTTTGGGGTATTATCAGTACTGTTATGAAGCTTAAAGATAACCTCCCCCCCTTTCATACCCGTTTTGGCCTCCGTCTGTTGCAGATTCTGCTCATTGTTTTTGCTCTTCTCCTGATCAAGCGCTGTGTAGCTATTTACCATGATAACAAACTAACCGGCGAGGAGATTAAGCTAGAATATTTTGAGAAAGGCTACGCCAGCGGAATGAATAAGGCCATGAACCTACCCGACGAACCAGTGCCCCAATTCAAAAACTATGGCCTGAAAAAAGCATACCGGGATGGTTACCGCCAGGGTTGGGACATGGGAAGGGAAAAAGCAAAAAAAGTCGAATAACTGCAGCCGCTTAACCAGTAACGTTTTAATCGTTCATTTGTCTTGTAAAACAGCAACCAATTCTGTGATTATCGTTGAAGAAAGCACCCAGATGATTGGCAGACGAAAACTATGCTATACTCTTGTGCTTCAGAAAAGTACCTTCTCGGTATTCATCAAAGGCCAGCCGCAGTTCTTCCTGTGTATTCATAACAATCGGACCGCGCCATGCTACCGGCTCCCCAAGAGGCTTGCCGGAAATAAGCAAAAAGCGGATCCCTTGATCTCCGGTTTCAATATGCACTGAATTGCCGTCCGCAAAAAGTACGAGTGTTCCATTACTGGCAAGAGGGTCTGTCTCCATGTCAAAATAGTTCTCGCCTTCTGTCTCAAACGTAAAGGGCTTCTTTTCCTTGCAAAAGTAACCCTGGCCTGCAATTACATAGGCAAATACCGTATGTCCCTGCTTGGTTGGATGAAGGTAAACAGTGTGTGCAGGTACGGTAACATCCAGATATACAGGGTCGGTTATTATGTCCTGCACCGGCCCTTTACTATTGTTGACCTTGCCGCATATAATTTTTATCTGAACGTCATTTTCCAGGGTTATTACCGGAATGTCATTTGACTTCACATCCCTGTAGCGCGGAGGCATCATTTTTTCTGCAGCAGGCAGATTGGCCCAGAGTTGAAAGCCCTCCATCCGTCCGCTGGCATCCCCTTTTGGCATTTCCTGGTGAATAATACCGCTTCCAGCAGTCATCCATTGGACATCCCCGGAAGCGATAATACCTTTATTGCCGAGGCTGTCGCCATGTTCAACGTTGCCCTGAAGAATATAGGTAATTGTCTCGATCCCTCGGTGCGGATGCCAGGGAAATCCTTTGCTGTAATGCTTTGGGTTGCCGGATCGAAAATCATCCAAAAGAAGAAAAGGATCGAATTGCCCTATTTCACTGAAACCGAAAGCCCGCTTGAGATGCACCCCTGCCCCTTCAATGGTTTGCTTGCTTTTGAAGACCTTTTTAATTCTCCGTGTTGCATTCATGGCAATATCCGTACAATATAATTTTGAAATGCTGAACGTGTCATTACGATCTACTGTCTAATAACACCAATGCCGTGATCTGCAAAGTATTGCAAAGTCTTATTGCAAAGAGGTGCGGTGGTCTTCAGCACAACCTTACAGCCAGGTTTTGCCTGCTTTATTTTTTCTGCTTTAGCAAGAATCTTTCTGCCGTCAGCCATAATTATCCGGCTCTTGCGATTTATAACAATGGCAAGCGTCTCCGTATCAATTTCCTCAACAACTGTCCGCGGCAGCAGGCCCAGAGACTGAGGATCAATGTAGTTTGCCATTTTCACAGGGACAAATGAATAAGATATTCCCAAAGGAGTTACACTGAGGCTATCCTTTTTCTGCAGATGAAAGAATTTGTCAAGAAAGGAAGATAGATATCAGCGTTATTTTGTGGCCATGGTAATAGCAAAATTATGAAACCGCCAGTAGCAGTCCATTTTCAGAAATCCTGCCTGTTCCAGCCATTGAAAGTGATCTACCAGGGTTACCGGATAATCTTTTGTCAAGTGTTTATCAAGCCAGAATTCAGGGTCTTCACCGTTTGAGGCGATAAATTGCATCCAGCTGTTGTATTGTAATTTCCGGGTATCCCAATCCTCATCAATAATGATATCATTCAATATGAATGAACCATTTGGGTTCAGTATGTTATAGATGCGCTTATAGAAATCCTTTCGTTCACCCCATGTGAGATGCTGCAGTGTCAGACCTGCGAGAACTATATCATACTCGCTGCCCATGGAGTCGAAACGATAATCACCTAACATCAGCTCATATCTGCCCCGGTATGACGAGAGATTTTTTTCATAGGCCGCAAGCATTTTGGGAGTCAGGTCAAAACCTACAACATAGGCATGAGGTAGTTTCTTGAGAACAAGTTCAGACAATACACCATTGCCGCAGCCAAGATCCAGAACACGTAGGTGTTCATCCGGGTTTTCAGGCAGCAATTCATAAATGATATCATGCTGTTTTTTATATTGGGGAACAAGTTTTTCCATGAGATTTTCATAGTTATTAGCCTGGCCTCCAAAATGTCCAATGAGCTGTTCTGTCATCATGGCTGTTACCTTGTTGTATCTCTGAATTTTGATGCCTTAACATAAAGAGCTGGGGGCATTTCCGGGATAATGTCGCCTGTATCGAACAACAATTTTTAAACCCTTTTGATTACCCAAAAAACTTCACAGGATTACTTGCATCCTATGGTTTTTTTTCAGTACAACTGCTTGCAACCTTGCGAGTGACTATTCCGCAATTGCGCGGTTACTTCTTCTGTAAAATCAACCAGCTTTGACGCCTCGTTTTAATTAGGTAAAAATACCTAATTTGTCAAGGAAAATATACTTTTCAGGGATCGTTGTTGAATGAATTTTCTTCAGGCGGTGGATGGGCGTAAATCAACAATATTAAGCTCCCATTTCTCCTGGCCCATATAAGAGTTCAACCGTAGTGTGAAGACCAGGTCCATGAGGCTTTTCTGTGATACCGCGGCCAGGTTTCCAAAGCCGAAGCCGATGCCGTTGATTGATTTGCCATTTTCCATAATGGTGAACCTTAAGTGATTGGTGCCCACCTGGCGGAGGTTTGAAAGTTTTTGTGATGACATGCAGAAGATCGGCTCAGGGTTGCCGGTCCCGAAAGGTCCCAAAGAGGTATATGCAGCAAGAAACTTTGATTCTGTAAGATCATTGAGGGAAGTTTGTAAATCAATGAAGATGCTGGGGCCTGAGGAGTCTCTTTCGGATTGTAATCGTATAAGTGAATCAAATTTCTTCCTGAAGGATTCGATGTTGTCCGCAGGCAAAGTGAGCCCTATAGCTCCTGCATGGCCCCCGAACCGGTGAAGTATTTCCTCACAGGCCGAAACCGCCTTGTGGATATCGACTCCTTCAACGGACCGTCCGGAGCCCTTGACAAATTTTACTTCCTCTCCGTTCTCTTCCTGTGCGCAGTCGGTAAGCAGGATTGTAGGTCGGAAGAACTGATCGCTCAGTCTGCTGGCAACTATGCCAAGCACACCCTGGTGCCAGTCATTTTTATACAGAACCAAAGAGTTTGCAGTATTCAGGACTTCCGGGTATACCATTTTTACGGCTTCAGCATAGATATTCGCTTCTATGCCTTTTCTGGCAATATTTGCTTCTTCAAGTTCCTCGGCAAGTTGGTGCGCCTCATCCGGTAGATTTGTGGTTAAAAGTTTTACAGCCTTGTGTGCTGAACCGATCCTGCCCATGGCATTGATCCGGGGCGCCAGGCGGAAGGCAATATCCTCAACAGTCACTCCCGTATCGGAATTTTTGGCGTTAGCAAGGAGTTTCTGCAAACCAAAGCGTCTGGACTGGTTTAGGATCTCCAGGCCGCTCTTGACAATTATTCTGTTGCAGTCCGTTACAGGGACCTGGTCGGCCACAGTGCCAATTGCCACCAGATCCATATATGACTTGAGATTTGGGATTTTATCCTCAGGCCAGTGACCGTTTACCATCAACTCGGAGCGTAATCCCAGGATAAGGTAGAATGCCACCCCTACCCCGGCCAGGTTTTTACAGGAAAATGAACAGCCTTGCTGTAAGGGGTTAAGAATAGCATCAGCCTGGGGCAGTTTTTCGGGTGGTTTATGATGGTCGGTAATGATTACTTTAAAACCCAGTTTTTGGGCCTCCTTGACGGCATCACTGTCACTGATGCCACAGTCTGCAGTCAGGAGAATACCGGCAGCGCCCCATCTGCGCATATTGTGGTCATGGATTTTACGGATTGCCTTTCTATTGAGCCCATAGCCTTCGCTTAAACGATCCGGAATATAAGAATGCGAAGGGACACCAAGTTCGGTAAAAAAAAGAGAGAGAATAGCGGTTGAGGTAACACCGTCAGCATCAAAATCCCCAAAAACAGTAACCGGTTCCTGCGATTTCAAGGCCTCCTGCAGGATTGCCACAGCCTCATTCATGCCTTTCATTTTATGCGGCCGCGGCAGCTGCTGGAGAGTCGGGTTGAGGAAATCAATAATGTTATTTTTTTCAGACAGCCCTCTCAGGACAAGGATTCTTGCAATAGTTTCAGGAAGATCGAAATCCACGGCAATTTTTTTTATGTGCTCGCTGGATATATCTCTGGGCTTTGGGCGGAACAGCCACTTTTTTTCTGACCGAGGAAAGTCCATAATTTGACCTTGCGTCAAGTCGCCCTAAAGCTGGGGACCGCTGTGGGTTTTATAGTACTCGTAACAGATGTTCTGCAGTGCAAAAAAGTTGCGCCGAATAAAATCCGCCTCGTATGTGGTATCAATATCAAAGGCAGAACCGAAACAATGGCTTATATGTAATTCCAGGTTGAGGTTAATGAGTTTATGGATACATTCATAAATTTTCTTGAGGTCCCTATAATAGACACTGCTGCTCTTGCTTTTAACAATGGCCTTGTAGGCATTGACCAGGTAGAAGGCGGCCCTGGCCCTGTCTGTATAACTGTGCTGTTCGATGCCTAAGCGCCCAGGGAAAAAAAGCCTTTTAAAAAAAAGAAGATTTATGGCAATGTTGCGCAGATTTTTTTTACGGCCGGCAATTATGGTCCTGTTGGCATAGAAGTTGCCGGCCAGGTTCCAGATATTTTCGTTCAGCTTTAGAGGTTTGCCCGCTATAAAGCTGTTGACGATCAGAGAAACATCCTTATTCTCAATGCGGTATGTGTAAAAATTCTTTATGGATTTTTCCCTGTCAGGAACCTCTCCTAGCCTTTCCAGAATAGCTTTGTAATCTTTTCTGGCCGTACGGCCAATAATCAGGTCAGCATCACGATTCTTGTTTTCAATGATAAAATCAAGTTCAAATGAACTTATAAGCGGTGTATCACTGACAATGACATTGACCTGTTGTTCCAACTGATCATCATCTTTAAAATATTCTTGTAATTGGGTCCAATTAACTTTATTTATTGAATCCCAGCTGCTGACCATGCTTTTAAGGGTATTGCTGTCCCTGGAAAGATAGGTGAGATAGGTGAAGAAAAAACTCTCCATGATATTTTCGCGTTCTTCGACAATAATCAGCTGGTGACGGTACTGCTTCACATGTTCTGCTAGGATTTTATCAAGGTTTTTCTTGTCGCCCCAGATATAGATATCGCCAACACTTCTGGCCCGCATTGCTGCTTCAACAACATACTCAAGACAGGTTTTGCCATGAAAATCCATATATGGCTGAAACTCGTTGCCTACCAGTTTTGCCCCGCGTGTGCCGGCTCCTATGAAAATTACTTCTTTCACCAATAATTCTCTGTGCTTGAATTAAGAAGTACCTTGGGTTAAAAAATTTTCAATTTCCCTTATGATTGTATCGTTCTCACGCACATCATGCCATATAATTTCCGGATCGTTATTAAACCAGGTATATTGCCTTTTGGCATAATGTCGTGTATCCCGGGCCAGTATTTCGAGTGCCTCCTCCCAGGTCCAATTTCCATTCAGGTAATTTACCATATGGCGATAGCCCAGGGACTTCATAGATTTTAATTCTGAGTCATATCCCATGGACAACAGCTTTTTAACTTCAGCAAGCAGCCCCTGCTCTACCATGAACTGGACTCGCTGGTTAATGCGGGTATACAGTTCCTTGCGTGGTCGGGTCAAACCGATCTTGAGAGTTTTATACTGCGAGTTTTTTCTGCTTTGGTTTGCCAGGTGTTGGGACCAGGGAATGCCGGTGGAATAGTAGATATCCAGAGCCCTGAGCAGCCTTTGGGTGTCATTGGTGTGAATGCGCTCTGCCGAATCAGGGTCCACTGCTTTTAATTGGCGGTACAAGTCTGTGTTCCCTTGTGCCTCAAGTTTTTTGCGAATCTCCTGCCTTGATGTTCTGGTTTTCTCCCTTCCATCCCCTGCATCATTTCCGGGCGCAAGAACATTTTCATCAAAAAGACCTTCCAGCAATCCCTTTAAATAAAGCCCTGTTCCACCGGTCAGGAGAGGTATTTTTCCATGAGTGCATATTGTCTCAATGGCTTCATTGGCATCGTTTACAAACCGGCCCAGGGTGTAATTATAATCAGGATCAACAATATCGATGAGATAATGAGGAATACGTTTTCTTTCAGCAAGCGTTGGTTTTGCTGTACCGATATCCATAAACCTGTAAACCTGCATGGAATCAACACCGACAATCTCGCAGGAAAACCTTTCGGCAATTTGCAGGGAGAGTTCGGTTTTCCCGACAGCTGTGGGGCCGCATAACACGATGAGTTTCTGATTATGGCTGTTCACTGATAGAAATGTAAAAAGTTAGTCCAAAGTTATGCGATCAATCAGAAGACCATATTTTTTAGGGCCGATTCCACCTATCTGCATAAGTTCTTTCTTTGACGTGAAAGGTCCGTATTGATTTCTCCGCTGCACGATTTTCTCTGCCAATACAGGTCCAATGCCAGGCAGTGAAGTTAAAATGCTTTTATTGGCACTATTTATGGGGATTGGCTGAAAAAAAATGTTTGCCACCGCTGGCGGCAGACTCGCCGGTTGGGAAATATCGGTATCGGTTTTGAATGCATAAATCACCTGATTTGCTGCTGGGATTGAACCCGCTGTCCCATCTATCCCTGTTGCGGGAAAATGGTTTTCAAGCTGTTCAGGAGTAAGCAGATAGAGGCCCCCCTGCAGTCCCGGAAAGCCTGTCAGCCACACATACTTTTCTGCTTTTCCGGGGACGGACGGAGTATTATCGTTCAGGAGATATTGTCGATGGCTGGTGAAAAAACTTGCCGCAAGAATAACGATTGCCAGGGCCAGGAAGACCATAATATTATCTGCAGATCTCTTTATCGGCAATTGATCTGCTGAACTGCCAGAACTCTCGTCCTTAACCCTGTTTTTTTTCATCCTTCATGAGTTTATAGGTGATAGAGTCAACCAGTGCCTGCCAGCTTGCTTCAAGAATATCATGGGAAACCCCGACAGTGCCCCATTCTGATTCCTGGTCACGGGACTGGATAAGGACGCGCACTTTGGCACCTGTACCATGTTCACCGGCAAGAACCCTGACTTTATAGTCAGAGAGTTCCATATCTTTAAGCTTCGGATAGAAGCGTGTCAGGGCCTTGCGCAAAGCCTTGTCCAGAGCGTTTACAGGTCCTTCGCCGAGAGCTGCAGTATGCACCTCTCCTTCATTGCCCACCACAATGCGGATTGTTGCTTCATCCTGGGATGGTTCATCCATGCTTCTTTTCTGGCTGATAACCCTGAATCCCTTCAGATCAAAGTAGTGACGTTTTGTTCCCAGGGCCTTGCGCATCAGGAGTTCAAAAGAGGCTTCTGCGCCTTCATATTGAAAGCCCTGGTTTTCCAGTTCCTTGAGTTCCTGGACAATACTGCTGACCACGGGATCCTTGCTGTCAAGGTTGAGACCGAATTTCTTTGCTTTGAACAGGACATTGCTCTTTCCCGACTGGTCAGAAATCAGGATGCGTCTGACATTACCCACTTTTTCAGGTTCTATGTGTTCATAAGTGATGGGGTTGCGCTCCACTGCCTGAACATGTACCCCGCCTTTATGGGCAAACGCCGACCTGCCAACATACGGTTGATATTTGTTATGTGGCAGGTTAGCGAGTTCATTCACGAACCGGGCTGTCTCGTAGAGACGCTCCAGTTTTTGGCCTGCACTTACCTGGCATTTCATCTTGATAACCAGGCCTGGGATAATTGATGTGAGATTAGCGTTGCCGCATCGTTCTCCAAAGCCGTTCATGGTTCCCTGAACGTGTGATATGCCCAGGGAAACCGCAACGAGCGAGTTACCTACAGCTGTTTCCGAGTCATTGTGGGCATGGACTCCAAGGGGTATTGTATGACTCTTGTCGGCAAGGTGCTTTGTGACTGCTGAGATAATTGAAGGTATTTCGTTGGGCAGAGTGCCGCCATTGGTATCACAGAGTACCAGACATTCAGCCCCGCCTGCCACAGCTTTATCAAGAGTAGCCAGGGCATACTCCCTGTTTTGTTTGAAACCGTCAAAAAAATGCTCGGCATCATAAAAGAGATGCTCGGCATGAGGTCTGAGATACTGGAGGGATTCGACAATAATGGCGAGATTGTCCTCAAGAGAGATCCGCAGGGCATCTCTGACATGAACGTCCCAGGTTTTACCGAAAATGGTGATGCCTGGAGTTTTTGCTTCAATCAGTGCCTGCAGGTTTGGATCCTGGTCAACAGGTTTGTTGAAATTCCTGGTGGAACCGAACGCAGTCAGCTTGGCATGCTTGAGGCTCTGACCCTGCATGGCCTTGAAGAATTCTACGGCACTGGGGTTGGAGCCCGGCCAACCGCCCTCGATAAAATCTATACAAAGTTCATCGAGCTTATGACAGATGCGAACCCTGTCTTCAACAGAGAGGTTGAAATTTTCAGCCTGGGTACCATCGCGTAACGTTGTATCGTATATGTCTACCTTGTGAGTCATTGCAGTGTATCTCTGGTTAAAATCTATTTAATTGAATTATTGCGGCACCGCTGGTCCGAGAAAAATTTAGATGTGAGCCGACAATATTTACTGAATATCATTTTTTTCCAGGGCAAAGGCATCATGTAGTGCCCTGACTGCCAATTCCGTATATTTTTCTTCAATGACGCAGGAGACCTTTATCTCAGAGGTGCTGATCATCATGATATTGATGCCCTCGTTGGCCAGGACGTGGAACATCGTTGAGGCAATACCTGAATGGTTACGCATACCGACACCTACAATGGATACCTTGGCAATATTGTCTGCACTGCTAACTTCTTCAGCACCTATTTCAGCAGCAACATCTTGTAATATCCGCAATGCCTTTTTGTAATCGGTGCGCGGTACTGTAAAGGTCATATCGGTCAAGTCCCCTGCCCTGGTATTCTGGATGATCATATCTACCACAATACCGGCATCGGAAATAGGCATGAAAATTTTTGAGGCTATTCCGGGTTTATCAGGCACCCGGGAAATAGTAAGTCGGGCCTCGTTTTTATTGTAGGTGACTCCTGAAACCAGCATGGACTCCATTGCTTTATCCTCCTCAACCACCCATGTCCCTTCAGTTTCAACAAATGTTGACCGTACATGCAGTGGAACTTTATAGCGTTTTGCCAAACCAACAGACCTGATATCAAGTACCTTGGCGCCTAAACTGGCCAACTCAAGCATTTCGTCATAGGAGATGCGCTCGATTTTTCGCGCTGCGGAGCAGATATTGGGATCAGTTGTGTAAACCCCTTCGACATCGGTGAAAATTTCACATTGGTCAGCCTTGAGAGCTGCAGCAAGAGCAACTGCAGTTGTATCAGACCCCCCCCTGCCAAGGGTGGTGATGTCCCCTTTATCATCTACACCCTGGAAACCAGCAACAACAACAATTTTTCCTTGTGCGAGCTGTTCGTTAATCTTGCCAGTATCAACGGCTTGGATTCTGGCCTTGGTATGCATGTTGCTGGTCAGAATCTTTACCTGATCGCCGAGAAAGGAGATAGCGTCGTATCCAGCATTTTTGACAGCCATGGCAAAAAGTGAAATGGTTACCTGTTCACCAGTGGACAGCAGAACATCCATTTCACGTGTGTCCGGTTGATCTTGCACGCTATTTGCAAGAGAAATAAGGCGATCGGTTTCACCTGACATGGCAGAAAGGACAACGACCATTTTATGCCCCTGCCGGCTGTAACCGAGAACGCGATCGGCTACGGCCTTTATTTTTTCAGGATTGCCGACGGATGTACCGCCATATTTTTGAACGATTAAAGCCATTATTTTACAGTATGGGACAAAATTAAATTATGAAACTGCAAGTGTGCACAATGTAAACTTTATTGCCGAAAAAGCAACAATGTTTGCGTTTTGCTGCCGCATAATATGAGTTTATTATATTTACGTCTAAAAAGAAACTTGTAATAAGATTGAGATGTTGTTACAAAAGTGCAGGGAATTTTTAGTAATAAAAGTATATAATTTATTTTTTCATCTTCTCTGCATGTAAATATCAGGACTATCATTACTGCCACAAATCATGAATTCCGGAAGAATACTAACTAGCCTCGCTGTTTGTCTGTCATTCTGGATAGCGATTGTACTGCTGTTGCTGCTTACCAATGGGGACCTGAGCAACATGGCCAGTGCGACTCCTATTGCTGCGAAAATGGAAAAAAGAGAATCTGCTTCCAGCAAAAACCTTACCACTGAAATTGCTTCTGATTCACCAGCAGAAACATCTCAACCTCCGCATACTGAAATAACCGGAGAGATAAGACGAGGTGAAAGTTTCAGTCAGGCCATGAAACGACTTAGCATAGCTGATTCAGTCAGATCAGATATCATCAAAGGATTTCGGAAAACCCTTGATTTCAGAATGCTGCAGCCGGGAGATCACTTTACTATTCGATTGGATCAGGATAACTCCATAGCTGAGGCAATCTATACCTCAGGGCTCCTGAATACCCATGTTCTTGCACGCACTGCCGATGGTTCTTATCTGGCAAGCAGACAGGCGGTTCTTCTGGAGTATAAGGTTGAAAGGATTTCAGGCATTATCGATTCGTCGCTTTACAATGCTTTTGCCGCCTTGGGGGAAGAACCTAAAATCATCCAATCCTTTGCGGATATTTTCTCCTCAAAAATTGATTTCAATACGGAGACACGGAGAGGGGATCGATTCGAACTCCTGGTTGAAAAATATTACAAGGGTGACGTTTTTGTCGGGTATGGAAATATTCTAGTTGCCCGCTACCAGAAGGAAGATTTGAGATTCGAGGGATATTATTTTTCTTCTAAAAATACACCGGCCGGCTACTTTGATGAAAATGGTGAGGCGCTTGGAACCTGGTTCATCCGGTCGCCAATTCCTTTTGGCCGCGTCACATCACGATTTACCATGAGACGCAAGCATCCCGTTGATGGAGTCGTTCGTCCGCATCTCGGGATTGACCTGGCGGCTCCCCTGGGCACGCCTGTCATGGCCACCGCAGATGGAAAAGTGGAGTATATCGGCCGCAAGGGAGGTTTCGGCAAAACAATCATCCTTAGGCATACCAACGGCTACAAGACGTATTATGGACATTTGAACGGGTATAAAAAAGGGCTTAAAAAACACAGCATTGTCAGGCAGAAAGAGATTATTGGTTATGTTGGCTCCACCGGCATATCTACAGGAGCCCACCTTGATTACCGTATCCAGCATAACGGTGTTTTCAGAAATCCATTCGGTATAAAATTCCAGGCAAAAATCATCCTGCAGGACGAGGAATTGACTCTTTTCAGCCAGGAAAGAGCTCAAATAGCGAAACTATTCAATAGCAGCAGCAGTGAGAAAATCCTCCAGGTTAAAAATGTGATATTGTCGGAAGATCATGCGATTTCCTTTCTCTAGCCCCCAATAAATGTTTCATATCCCTCCCTTCAACATTGTCCTGGTCGAACCTGAAATCCCTCCCAATACCGGAACCATAGCCAGGTTGTGTGGCGCAACCGATACTATACTGCACCTCGTAAAACCTCTGGGGTTCAGCACCGATGATAAACATCTGAAACGCGCCGGTCTAGATTACTGGCAGCATATAAAAATTGTTTACTGGGAAAATATTGATGATTTCCTGGCAGCCCAACAGGAAACAAAACTTTATTTTTTTACAAAGAAGTACGGCAAACCATATACAGCGGCAGAATTCGAGCCCGGCGATTTCCTAATTTTCGGCAAGGAAACGAAAGGCTTGCCAGATGAGGTTCTCAGGCTGTATATAGACCGTTGTTTCACAATACCCATGAGTAACCGCAAAATAAGAAGCCTGAATCTTGCCAACGCTGCCGGCATTGTCCTTTACGAGGCCCTCCGCCAACAGTCGTTATGGTAGGTATTTAGGTTAGGCTGGACAGGAATGACGTCCCCTACTGCTCACTACAAAAGTTCAATATACCTGTTTATAGAAAATTTGATTCTGGAGGAAATCTACCATGCCTGACCGCATCTATAATTTCAGCCCTGGTCCTGCCACTCTGCCTTATGAGGTACTTACCCAGGCCGCAAAAGATATCGTCAACTTTCATGACACGGGAATTGGTCTCATTGAGATGAGCCATCGCAGCAAGGAATTTATTCAGGTTGTTGACGAATGTGAAATTCTGCTCCGTGAGTTGCTGTCAATTCCTCAGAACTACAAGGTTCTTTTCCTTCAGGGTGGTGCCTCGACTCAGTTTGCCATGGTGCCGATGAATCTTCTCGGTCCGGGAAAAACAGCCTGCTACCTTAATACCGGGACCTGGGCAAAGAAAGCGATCAAGGAGGCAAAACTGTTTGGCCCTGTTGATATTGCTTATACAAGTGAAGCTACAAATTTTGACAGAGTTCCATCTCCAGGTGATTATAAGATTCCAGCCGAGGCTGAATACCTTTATTTTGTTTCCAACAACACCATTTTCGGTACGCAGTTCCATGCTATGCCTGAAACAGACAAGGTAATGGTTTGTGATATGTCCTCGGATATCCTGTCACGACCCATTGATGTAAGTCGTTTCGGCCTGATTTTCGCTGGCGCCCAGAAGAATATGGGCCCTGCAGGCTGCACTGTGGTAATAATACGTGAAGATCTTCTAGACAGGGCACCGCAAAACATACCTACAATGTTTCGTTATAAAACACATGCGGACAAGGGTTCAATGTTCAATACGCCGCCATGTTTTGCCATTTATACCATCGGTCTTGTTTTGCAATGGCTAAAAAAAATCGGAGGATTGACGGCCATTGAAAAGATAAATCAGAACAAAGCCGCCCTGCTCTACCAGGCCATTGATGAAAGCGGCTTTTATACAGGGCATGCCTGCAGGGACTCCCGATCCCTGATGAATATTACCTTTAACCTGCCAACCCCTGACCTTGAAGCAAAATTCGTCCAGGAAGCGACAGCAGCATCACTGGATGGCCTGAAGGGACACCGTTCTGTTGGGGGTTGTCGTGCTTCCATTTACAATGCCTTTCCATACGAGGGTGTAGAGAAACTTGTACATTTCATGGCGGAGTTTGCAAAGCACAATGGTTGATTGCTGGCATTTGCGCATTTTGGTGTAACAAAGTTTTGGACTATGAAGGAAACATAATTCGACCTCCTAGTGAGGCCTATTCCATTATCCTGCAGGTTACCGTCGGCTGTTCGCATAATAAGTGCACATTCTGCGGAGCATACAAAAATGTACGGTTTCGCATCAAGGATGCTGCATCCATACAACAGGATATTATTTTTGCCTCCCGGTATTGCAAAAACCAGAAACGGGTCTTTCTGGCAGATGGCGATGCCCTGAACATACCTACTGCCAGGCTTGTGGAAATTTTTTCCAGTATCAGGCAGAATCTTCCATGGGTGAACCGCATAAACCTTTACGGCAACGCGAAAAGTATTCTCAGGAAATCGGTTGACGAACTGAAAAGACTTAAAGGGCTTGGCCTGGACAGGATCTATATGGGTCTTGAGAGCGGTCACGATCCAACCCTTAAAAACATCGGGAAAGGTGTCAATGCCGAGCAAATGATTGAAGCCGCGCAAAAAGTTCGAAGAGCTGGTCTTTTTCTTTCGGTCACGGTCATTCTTGGTATCGCTGGCTCAGTTCTGTCCACTCTCCATGCCAGGGATACCGGGCGTGTTTTGACAAAAATGCAGCCGAATCAGATAGCGGCCTTGACCCTGATGCTTCTAAAAAATACACCATTGTACAATGATTTCTGCTCAGGTTCTTTTCTGCTTCCTGACCAGTATATGCTCCTTGAAGAACTCAAAGTTTTGGTGGAATCCATCTGCCTGGAACGCGTGCAGTTCCAGGCGAACCATGCCTCAAACTATCTTCCTATTTCCGGGCGCCTGCAAAAAGATAAAGAGAGAATTCTGAAGGTTATTGACGATGGCTTAAACGGCAGATGCCATCTCAAGGGTGAATACCAGAGAGCTCTTTGATCCATTATGAAAAAAATTGATCTGACAAATCTATCTCTTTCGCAGCTGACTGAATTTCTTGTAAGCCTTGGATTACCTGGATACCGGGGTATCCAGGTTTTTGCCTGGCTGTATAGGCCTCATGTCATTAATTTTTCACAAATGACAGACCTGTCAAAGGAACTGCGTGAAACACTTGCGGCCCGGGCAAATTTTTCCTGGCCAAAAATTGCAGAAGTTGAGCGCGCCAAGGACGGTACGGTTAAATTCGGCTTCACCCTTAAGGATGATAATTTTATCGAGGCCGTGCTTATTCCTGAAGATGACAGGAAAACCCTTTGTGTTTCTGCGCAGGTAGGTTGTGCCATGGGTTGTGAATTCTGCCTTACCGGCACTATTGGTTTCAAGCGTAACCTGACGCCAGGTGAAATAGTGGGCCAGGTTGTCAAGGTCAGAGATTGGCTTCTTGATGTGAATGGCAGCACCACCGCCGCTCTGAACAATCTCGTTTTTATGGGTATGGGCGAACCCCTGGCAAATTTTGATAATCTGTTAATCGCTCTTGAAATTCTGGTCGAACAGCGGGGTCTTGATTTTTCTGAACGCAGAATCACGGTATCAACCTGCGGCCTGGTGCCTAAAATCATTGAACTGGGGCAAAAAACCAAGGTGAACCTTGCAGTCTCGCTGCATTCTGTTGATGATGCAATCCGTTCAAGATTAATGCCAATAAATAATAAGTACCCGGTTGCTGAATTACTTGAGGCTTGCAGAAACTTCCCCATGCCGAAACGCAAAAGGATCATGTTTGAATACATCCTTCTAAAGGGTATTAATGATTCAGAAGCAGATGCCGAGATACTGGCTGAAAAACTTCAGGGTATTCCGTGTAAAATAAACCTGCTTCCCTATAATGAATCCGCAGGTCTCCCCTTCCGTCGCCCTTCAGATGAAACGATTGAGCTTTTCCAGCAAACACTCTGGAATGCAGGATATACAGTACTGATTCGGTCAAGCAGAGGCACAGATATTTCTGCAGCATGTGGCCAGCTTGCCGGAAGAAAGATTTCTTGAATGCGGATTGCAAAATATGAAAGTTTCGCTTTTAATAATAATCGTCTTTCAAATTTACCGAAAAAACAGTTTATGATAACGTTGCCAATGTGTAATATTGATCAGTCATGTTTTTCTCTGGCAACCTGTTTGAAAGTCTAAATCAACTCAGGAGAAAATTATGGATTTGCATGAAATTACCCGGAAATATTTCAGAATCAGCCTAAAAGGAAATGAGGCCGTCTCTGTCAAAATTAATAATGTTCCTTACGAAGTAATGGGCCTCAACGATGGTGGCATAGGAATTAAGTTGACTTCAGAGGATATCCTGGTCTCGGTTGGTGACGAATTTCCGCTTGAGTTGAAAATTGAAGACATGATGCAAAGCCTTCAGGGGAAAGTCGTCCATATCAGCCCAGCGGGTGCGGAAGAATTCCTCTGTGGTATTGAATTCTTGAACTTGGATACGGGTACCAAAAAAAAATTGCTGGAATTCCTGGAGTCCTGCCGGGAAAAAATTTTCAAGGAAGATTAACTGGTACTATAATTGCATATTATTTTTCGATGTTTAATTGATACTGGTGCTGAATGTATCCGGTTTTTTATCAAACCAGCAAAAATAAAAAACGATAGACCCTTTTCGATTGTTTGTGAGCGAGATATATGGAGGTATAGTTAGAAAAAAAGAAATTTATACAGTAAATAGATAGGTTAGAAACCAGCCTTCAATCAATATAACAGCAAGAATAAATTAGATGCCGGCAAGGACAAAAAATGTCACTCGCGCCGAAAAAAGGCGCAATAATGAAACGTTCTCATTATTATCTCAGGAGATCTCAGGGAATCTAGACAGAAAAATCCTGATAGCTATCCGGCAGCTTGTGCCTGAAAATTTATGAACCGGATAAGCAAGTTTTATATAGTGGGTCACACCCATGCCCCTGCCTGCCGGAATGAGAGCCAAAGGAAAAATAGCAGGGTAATGCGCATCATAATACTAAAATTATGAATTGTGCCGATTTGATTGCACTTCTATAACAACTTAAATTTTTGGAGGCTGTAGAATGCTTGTCATTTGTCCTCACTGCAAAAAAAAGCATGCAATTGACGAAAAAAAGATTCCTCCCAACGCGAAAAAGGCCCGTTGTACAAGCTGTGGTCAGTCCTTTGCGCTTGATATAGAAAAACCGGTCGAGGAAAAAAAGCAAAAACCTGTCAAGAAAGGTGAAACCGTTACCAGAAAAATTGGTGTTTCCCTGAGTAAAGGCGGGGTCGGAAAGTCCACCACTGCTATTAATCTGTCTGCCGGCCTGGCGATTGCCGGATTTAAGGTATTGCTCGTAGATACAGATACGCAGGGGCAGGACAGCTTTATGCTTGGTGTAAAGCCTAAAGCCGGACTGACGGAGCTTGTTACCGGAGAGCTTTCCCTTAAAGAGTGTTTAACCAAGGCCCGAAACAATTTGTGGCTGCTGGCCGGAGGTAAGTCTCTTGCAGGGGTTAAACGTATGATAGACCGCAAGGATTACGGCGGGGAGATGACTATCAGTGAAGCACTGCAACCCGTGGACAAAATTTTTGATTTCGTCATTGTAGATACTTCGCCGGGCTGGGATCCTCTAACTGTAAATGTTCTCTTTTATGTCAATGAGTTGATGATACCTGTTGCCCTTGAAATTATGTCGTTGCAGGGACTCAGTGAGTTTCTCAGGTCAATTTCCTCCATTCAGAAATATCGGCCTGAACTTGGTTTGAAGTATATAGTCCCCACTTTCGAGGATAAGAGAGTTAAGAAAACCTCGCGCATTTTAACTAAAATTGGCAAGATTTACGGTGAAAGACTCTGTGTCCCCATTCGTTATAACGTAAGGTTGTCAGAGGCACCTGCCTATGGCAAGACCATTTATGAATATGCCCCTGGCTGCAATGGCGCCCAGGATTACAGGGAACTCGTGCGGAAAGTGGCCGACGATCCTGAACTTTTATCCTAAACCTCCTGTTCATCATTTCGCCCTAAACAAAAAAAGCCGCTATGCCATAAGCAGTATATGCGGCTTTTTAATGTGCCGGAGAAAACTTGCGTTGAGGAGATTTTAAAGCTGGTAAATTAACCAGACAAACAGGCAAAAAACTGCTATCCCCATAATAATTGGTTTAACTGCAATCCATATTTTATGCATCTCATCCGGAGATACTTGCCTTCGTTCTCAACTGCCCATGGATTTTCCTCGTTTACTCCAGTTAAATAAAATATTACATTTCTAAACTTTTTGCCATAGTATGAGGAGGAGACCGAAAAGCATAAGCATCGGTCCATTGGCAACATAAAATACATAGACAAGGGGATAGCGCCTGCCCATAACTGCCCGTATTTTGCTTCTGTCAAAAATACTTGGTATCCAGAAGACAATGCTAACTACCAATCCCACGAAGATCAAGATTACGCCAAAGACTGCAAGGATCATTTTGAGGGTCTCCTGAAAAATTTGCTCGGAAACTTTTTCATCGCGTCTTTTTAAGCAGATTATTTAGACGGTCATATTTTACCCTATCGCCTGCATTAAACTTGCTGCCATATGTGTTTTCCAGGATTAGTTCCTCCTGAAGTTTATTGAGCAGGATCAGATGTTCCTTGGTCACTTCCTTAATCTCGTATTCCTGCCAGTCATATGTGCGAATTTCACCCTTTTTTAATTTATTGGAAGCAGCATTGTAGCGGACAAGGTCGCCGACCTTGTACTTGCCGATGTAAATACCTCTGGGCGCCAGGTATAAATTATTATCCATATGCAGGATTATCTGTTGGCCGGTCTTACTCTCAAGGGTGATTTCAGTGCTCGATGCTGCAACAACAGTATATTGCCGCCACTGTCCCGAATCATCGTCCCGTTGCAACTTACTATCAACCGAATCATAACGCACCAGATCCCCAACCTCGTATTTGCCAGTATAATTTCCTTTTACAGAAAGAATATCACCTGTTTTGTGCTTCAGTTTTATACTGTCCCTGGAAATTGTGACAACTTCATAATCCTGCCAACGATAAGCCCTTAACCTTTTTCGCACACTGTCGTATCTGACCTTATAGCCAATCTTGAAATTCGCCGGATCCTTGTCCACAACAATGAGATTGCCGTCATTATCCTGCAGAACCATGGTGTCGTCGATAATATCAATAATTTCAAAAGTCCTGTAAAAGTCTTGACCTTTCCTGCCGCCATGGCTTTGATTTTCTGAGAAGCCAGTGATAACGAAAAATAGCAGAATCAGAAAAGTTGTTCCCAGTTTCTTCATAGCAGCCTCCTGGAAAAATGTACTAGCTTTCAGCATATGCATACTCATGACCGCGCGCTTACGAACAAGATTTTTCGATTGTCTGCTTATATTTTACCCTAAACGGTTCATGACCGTTATCTGCTCATTGAGCGTCCAGAAATCATAAAGATACCCCAATCCCAGCAAACCGCCGGTCAGAAGATAGAGGATTCCGGTAAACCATTTGTTCATATACATTCGGTGAATGCCAAATATGCCAAGAAAGGTCAGCAGCAGCCAGGCAACAGAATAATCAATGGGGCCGGCAGTGAACCTAAGGTCTGCCTGCCGGTCCATGGCGGGAATAAGGAAAAGATCAATGAGCCAGCCGATTCCCAGAAGTCCAAAGGTGAAAAAATAGAGAGTACCCGTAAGGGGTTTTCCATAATAAAAGCGATGGGATCCTGTAAACCCGAAGAGCCAGAGGATATAGCCTATGGTCTTGAGATGGGTATCTGAACCGTTTGTCATTTTCCCCTCCCAGATGTAAAATCTGCTGTCTTTGTATCTGAAGCCGGCCAGTATATCTTATCCTACCAGCTCAACATATTGCTGCAAAACCGCGTTTGCCTATCTCTAAGAATATCACCTGTTGCAGAAATGGTGCGGTATTGGAGTTTCCGGGTTCAATTATCCTGTTTATCTCCCTCTTCAAAGCCAACTCTTCTTGCATCCTCAGTTCGGGCACGGCAGACAAGGCTGATTGATCCCGGACCAGGAAATGGTGCCCAAACACATGGCATCTGGCGCTGTTGTATAAACAAGTTCATAGTCCTGAAGTTTTTCAGTGCAGAAGCCAAATTTTGCCACTTGCTGCTGGGCAAGCATGATGACAACTATTTCCGCATGGACTAACGACAGTTGCACTGCAGGACCAGATTTATGCCTGGCGCGCCAAGCAGACCGCTATGCTGTTCAAAAATAGCGGTTCCCAAAGGGCAACCAAATTTTTTGCTATTATTGGGCTGCTAGAGTAACTGCCAACTCCAAGCACTCTTCAGAAGATGCATAAATCATTTCAGGTTCAGGCAGGATACTTGCCACCCATTGCCGCAGTTGTATACGATATACAATGCGGGCTTCATAGCTTTGGAATAAAAACAAGTTTTTAAAAACTGTAGCCCAGGTTTATGCCAACCGATTGTTCAGACAGGGAAATTATTGCACCCGGTACATTTGTTTCAGGACCTGCTGTGACGCTGTTTTCCGGGACATACATATAATGGCATCCGATATCCCAGTGTTCATCAAGTTTATAATCAGCGCCGACGCTATAATGAGTTTCAACAACCGCTGGCAGGATCAGGTTATTGGCTGCACTTTCCTCATTAATTGGAGATTCACCATAGTTGAATCCTGCACGCAGGTTAAAGCGTTCATTTACTTTATAAGCGATGCCTATGGCAAAAACCACCTGGTCATCCCAACCTGGATCCATGGGGACCTGAGATCCTTCCGGACCACTGACAGCCAGGGTATCCATGGTATCGGACCAATTAATCCATTTGACATCAGCAGCAGCGATGAATGCATGGGTGATTTGCACAGCAATACCTAAAGCTGCCTGCTGTGGGAAATCCAAATCCAATGTATAGGTTCCGGCTGGCAGAGGTCCACCCCCAAAAACGGTCATATCTATATCGCCAAAGGCCAGCTGGTATTCAAGATCGGTGAAAAACTGTTTGCTTTTGTAACTTGCTCCAATTGTTACCCTATCATTAATATCATAGAGAAAACCAAGACTGAGCCCGAAACCAAAGGCAGAGGCTCCTCTGCTCAGGTCAAAACTCATAAGGACTGCATCTCCCTGCTGGTCAGAATCCGAATCCGCCATCATGCGCTGCTGGAAGGCAACCTGCTGAAAATCAATATTTATGGAAGCACCAAGACTCATTTTATCAGAGGCCTGCCAGGCAAGGCTTGGCGCCATCTGCCAGAAGGCGATACTGCTGTAGCCGTCCCAGTAAACTGAAGGTTGCATGAGGGTAGAATTATAATCAACCCCCATACCGGAGGTGCCGTACATGCCGCCGCCAAACACCATGTCGTCCCGTTTCCCTACAGGGCCATTCCAACCAATGGCTGGTATACCATAGATTTCCGAGCTGCTGTCTGCTATTCCACCTCCAATGGCTCCAAAGTCCGCGGAGCGGTCAGGCATGAATGCCTCCATGGAAAAGTCAGCTCTGTGACCGATACGAAGCATGCCGGCAGGATTTGTAACAGCGGTCATATTACTTCCAGGGAGAGCTGTTACTGCTCCTGCCAGGCTTTTCTGGTAGGAGCCGATTCCGATAAGCTGATAACCGTTAGTAGCAAAAGTGGTTGCGGGAAAAAACAGCATCACTGCAACAGCACCAATGACTGTAAAATTATTTCTTTTCATTTACTCTCCTTATCCAGGTGCTTATACCGGATGATAGAACTGTGTTTTTTATTGGTTATGAGAAAAAAACAAGATGAACTGCAACCATGCGGATATGATATTATTAGAGATGGGCTTCCCTGTAAACACAAAAGAAAAACCCCGCTGTTTCCTGTTAGAGAAACGCGGGGTCTAATAGCTATTCTAGTTGAATGTTACTATTTCTTTTTTTTGGGGGTTGTTTTTTTCTTTGCCGGTGTTTTTTTTGCAACAGCCTTCTTCTTAGGAGCAGCAGCTTTTTTCTTGGCAGCTGGTTCTGCCTTTTTGCTTGTTTTTTTTGCCGATTTCTTTGGAGCCGGTTTTGCCTTGGTAACAGTTTTCTGAGTCACTGCTTTTTCTTTTGCTGCAGCGACAGGCTTTGCCGGGACTGCTTTCTTTTCAGGCACCGGCTTGGTAGTATCATCTTCCTCTTCGGCCGAGAGAGCCCCTGTGATAGCTTTGTGCAGTTTTTCCTCGATGACACTGTTTATATATTCCTGGGTAAAGATACCTTCTTTACGAATTGCCTTCGCTGTATTGCCATAGACCATTCTTAGTTTTTTTGAACTTACAGCAGCCAGTCCCTTTTCCAACCTGCTCTGAAGCTCATCCGGTTTAATTCCTTCAGATTCACCCAGTGGTCCCAGTTCTTTTATCGTACTAGTAAACTCTGTGATCAATTTGACAAAGCGCGGTGCTTCCGCAGCAGAAGCCCACTGCAGGGAGAATCTTGCAGGATTGATGCCGATTTCCTTTAATACTTTGAATATCAGGGCATTCATTCCCATTGCGTCGTAATTACCTACCTGGTAATGACATTCACCCAGTTGTCAGCCACCGGTGAAGATGCCGTCGGCCCCTTCAACAAAGCCCCGCAGGACAAATGAGGGATCGACTCTACCAGTGCACATCACCCTGATTGTACGCAGGTTGGGTGGATACTGGTAGCGGGAGACACCCGCCGCATCTGCAGCGGCATAGCAGCACCAGTTGCACAGAAATCCCAGGACTTTCGGATTGTACTCTTCCTTGCTCATTTTTTATCCTTTAATCATTGTTGTAAATGAAGCACTTAAACTACATTAGGACAACAGGTTTACGCTGCCTCAGTTTCCTTTACCGTCACTTCCTTGCCAAATGCTTCGATCTGCGAGTTTAGCTGTTCATTAGTAAAACCGCCCATGGATATTGCAAAAGTAGGACAGTGCGATGCGCAGATACCGCAGGCCTTGCATGATGCTACCACGGTTTCCGCCTTGGGCCTGTTGTTTTCATCCTTGACCATCTGGATGGCCTGGTAAGGACAAAGGCTGGCACAGAGCCTGCAGCCGATACAGATATTTTTATCAATATTTGAAACAATCGGATCAACGGTTACATAACCCTTCACCAGCGGCATGGCCGCCTTAGCCGAGGCTGCCTGAGCCTGGGCAATGATCTCGTTTATAGGTTTGGGCGCATGGGCCAGACCGCAGACATATACACCGTCCACCGGAAGTTCAACTGGCCGGAGTTTGACATGCGCTTCCAGGAAGAAGCTGTCAGCAGTTACAGGGACTTTCAAGAGCTTGCTCAGGAGATCAGTCTCCTCAGGTACCATGCCGACACTCAAGGCCACCATCTCTGGATTCATGCTGACATCATCTTGCAGTATAGGATCAAAAAAGGAAACCGATAGCTTGCCCCCTTTTTCAGAAATAGAGGGTTTGTTGTCCATTTCATAGGGAATAAAGAGAACACCCTTTTGACGTGCTTCCTGATAGAAATCCTCGGCATAACCATACGTGCGGATGTCTCTATAGAGGATGATAATCTGGGCGTCCGGATTAATTTCCTTGACCTTGAGAGCATTCTGCACTGCTGTCGTACAACAGGTTTTCGAACAGTAATTGAGATCATCCCCGCGGGAACCGGCACATTGGACCATGACGATAGAATCGGGTGCTCGGTTCTTGCCTTTTCCATCCAGCTGCTCTGCCAATTCTCTTTGGGTGAGGATCTTCTTGGAATATTTGATCGAATTGCCCAGCACGGTTTCAGGCCTGTGTTCACGGGCGCCTGTAGCTATGATGATGATGCCGTGATCCAGGGTGATTTCCTTGGCTTTGGCACCTTTGCCAGTGCTGATAATTGAGGAAAAATTACCCACAAAACCATGAGTCTGCTGGAGTTCTGCATTTGTATAGACAGTTACCAGCTTATTCTTTTTAACCTGTGCAATGAGTTTTTGGATATGGGGAAATTTCTTGAAATTGCCGCCAAGGGAATCCTGTCTCTCGATCAGGGAGCAACTGAAACCCTGATCTGCCAGGTTTAAGGCTGCAGTCATGCCAGCAATCCCGCCGCCAATAACCAGGCCTGTTTTATTGACCGGTACAGTCTGTTCCGGCAGGGGCTGAATATGTCTGGCCTTGGCTACAGCCATGCGCACCAGATCCTTTGACTTATCTGTTGCGGCTTCCGGCTCATTGGCATGAACCCAGGAACACTGGTCCCTGATATTGACCATTTCAAAAAGGGAGCGGTTCAAGCCGGCATCTTTCAATGTTTCCTGAAACAGCGGCTCATGGGTCCTGGGTGAGCAGGCAGCGATCACAACACGGTTCAGGTTATGTTCCTTGATTTTGTCCTTGAGGACCTCTTGGGCATCCTGGGAACAGCTGTAAAGGCTTTCTGTATAATATACCACTCCTTCCATATCACCTGCATAGTTGCTTACGTCAGGAACATCAACAACAGAGCCGATATTTATACCGCAATGGCAGACAAAAACCCCGATCCGAACCTCATCACCCAACTCTTTTTCATCGGGATAACTCTTGTGGATAATACCTTTGCCGCGCTGCTGCTTAATCAGGCCTGAAGCTATTCCGGCAGCACCGCTGGACTGCGTGACGGATTCCGGAATATCCATGGGGCCGTTAAAGGCGCCGGCAACATAGATGCCTTCTTTGCTGGTCGCCAGCGGTGCAAAAGGATCTGTGTCGCAGAAATTATATTTATTCAGTTTGAATCCGGCCATATCAGCCAGTTTTTGGGCATCCGGTGGTGATTCAAGGCCAACGGAGAGGACAACCATGTCATAGGGCTCAAAGCTGTGCTTACCGTCAAGTGTTGAATAGGTGAGACGCAGATGATCACCCCAAGGCATAACGTCCGCCACTTTGGCCCGAACGAATTTTATGCCTTTGTCCTCTGCGCGTTTCTGGGCAGCATCAAATTCCTTGCCCTGCGTCCGGATGTCCATATAATAGATCGTGATTTCCGCTTCCGGATCATGCTCCTTGGCAACCATGGCTTCCTTGATCGCATACATGCAGCAGACCGAAGAGCAGTAGCCGTTGTCACAGCCTATATCCCTTGAGCCTACACACTGGATAAAGGCAATCTTGTGAGGATGCCTGTTATCGGAAAGGCATCGAACCTCGCCGGTAAATGGACCAGAGGGGTTCAGGAGTCTTTCAAATTCTATGCTGGTTACCACATCTGGGTGCTTTCCAAAGCTGTATTTCTCCAGGGTTTCTTCCGAGATCCGGCCAAAACCGGGGGACATGATGACAGCACCAACCTCCAGGGTTTTTTCCTCCGGTTTCTGGCTGAAGTCAATGGCCTTGCTCTGGCAGACGGGCACACAGATCTGGCAGGTTTCATGGGTAAGATGCAGACAGCTGCGCGGATCGATATAATAGGTTGCCGGTACAGCCTGGGGATAATCAATGTGAATAGGCCGCGTCAGATTCAACCCCTCGTTGTAATCATCCACCTGGTGCCTTGGGCAGTAAGTAGTGCACAATCCGCAGGCAGTACAGTCATCCGCATTGATATAGCGGGGGCGTTGTACGATATCAGCTTTAAAATTACCTGGTTTCCCCTTAAGGGATAGCAGGTCAGCATTTGTGAGAATTTCGATATTCGGAGACCGACCGGCCTCAACCAACTTGGGCGCCAGAATTCAGAGCGAACAGTCGTTGGTCGGGAAGGTCTTGTCAAGTTGAGCCATGACGCCGCCGATGGCAGGCGATTTCTCAACCAGATAGACATAGTATCCTAAATCGGTCAGGTCAAGAGCTGCCTGGACTCCGGCAATACCGCCGCCCAGAACCATAACTGTCCCTTCCCTGCTCTTTTTTGTTTTAGCCATAACTTTCTCCAATTACTCTAACTGGTTCTATGGATTTTTATCAGCCTGTTTATGCCGATCTTACATTTTGTCAAATGCGTCTACTTTCAAGCAGCGACCTTCCATTCCTTCAGGAATGCCGGCATATGACCTGCCTCCCGTGGGCCGATGGTAATGGTCCAGTCTGGAAGTTCTTCTTCCAGCTCACCTTTTATGGTGGCAAGATACCCCGGTATAATCAGTTCCCGGTGCTTCACCTTATCCGCGATGCCGGACTTATTGATAAACTGGGCAATAAGGTCTGCCCCGAATTTACCTGCAGCCCAGGCAGTTAGAACGGATAGGCCTTCCGTATCCTTAATCAACAGCCAGGACGGAACCTTACTGCCTTCAATTTCACCGGAAACGATAAAGTAGGTCAGTGAAAAATTACAGGTGATGAGAACAGGTGAATTCTCATCCGGTCCATTGATTGGATAGATGTCTTCCTTCACCACCATTGGGCGCTGCGGATCCGTAAAAATATTTAAACGCTCGAGCAGCAGCGGGAACAGGGTGTCGCCCTGCAGATCTGAAAGGATAACAATGCCGGCATACTTGGCTACCAGCACGGAGGCGATCATCACTTCCATAAGCGGATCGTCGGTCATCTCGCAGGGGAAGGTAATGGTTGGGAAACCAAGTGGTTTAAATTTCTTTTTGACTGCAGCTCTGCGTGCTACAATGTTGTCCTCAAAGGCAGCCTTCATGGTCCGGGCTCCGGTATCCAGGACCAGGTCTTTTAAGCCGTCACTGATAAGCTGCTCGGCGATTTCCACAGTATTGTCCAGATTGCTGCCTTTTATGCCAAGGGGGCATCCCAGCTCCTTGGCCAGATTGGCCATGGCTTCACGGTTATTGCTGTCAGCACCGAGAAGAAGCGGTTTCCTGTCTCCACAGAGTTTCGCTCCGGCAGCTAGAGTATCTGCATTATCACTGATTAGGATAAGATTGGCATCTGAAGCCTTGTCGAGAACCTTCTGGACAAGAGAAGTAAAAACACCTTCATCACCCTTGGTGTCCTTGACTGCAATGAGATCGGCCTTCATGAGAACCCCTACCCTTTCAATACGAATGGAATTGAAACGCTCAATTCTGCCGTCAATGTCTGTATCAGCCATATCGGTTGTCAGCATTACACCTAGGCCGGTAGGATTCTCAAACCGTTTCTCGTGTCTAAAAAGACAGGTCTCGCCGCCGGCTTTAAAGGTTGACTCACCGCTGCCAAGCGTAATTGTCCTGATCGGCGGGGCTGACGCTTCGCCGATAGTCTCCTTGACCTCATCACTTACATAAGGACATTCGCCGATTTCTATTTGCCCTGCCGCCACCTTCATACCAAAAGCCAGGCAGGTCGGTATACCGCATTCACCGCAGTTGGTCTTCGGCAGCATTTTGAGAATCTGTATACCAGTTAATGCCATCTCTTCTCCTCCATTTTATTGTCGACAGCTGACTGCAGTTTTTTTGTCAACAGTGACGTTTTATATCACAATTCAAAGTTTATATTTTATGGATAATGTTTACACTGCTGCTTCCATCTCAAGAGCCGGATGGCCTACCTTTTTGAGGAACTTCAAGATTTCCTCTTCTGTTTCACCCTGTTCTTCAGTGGCAATCATATCAAAGAGTTCCGGCATGCCTTCCTGCTTGCAGCGTTCCATCAGTTTGTCCTTGATCTCCTCTTTGAGCATTTTGGGGATCCAAACAAGCCTTTTCAGACCGCCTTCTGCCAGGAAGAGTTTTTTACTGGTCAGGAAGTGTTTACTGACGCCCATGAAGCCGGGAGTCTGCATGCCGCCGCCTGCCATACCGGCCAGGGTGGTGAACTTCATGCCGCTCGGTGTCATGCCCATATAGTCTCGGTTTACAACCATGATACCGTTGCATTGGGGCAGCATGGCTGCAATGGCTTCAAAACAGCCGCAGGCTGTCATGGGGTTGTTCATAAGGGAATAGCAGCTTACCTCGGGAACCGCACCACGTGAGGCTTGTGCGACAAATTCATTGATACCGGTAAAATAACCGTTCTGAGGATCTGTACATTCACCCTTCTGTATAGGCTGGTTAGGACCTGTGGGGTTGATCTGGAAAGAGGCCTTGCCGTCGAGCCAGTTATAGGCACCACACATGCCGACCCGCTCAGGTGTAATGACACAGACATGGCTTGGAGCAAATGACTGGCACAGGGTGCATGAATAAAATACTTCTTCGGTTTCGTCCGTCATGTTGCCAAGGCGTTGGTCACGGGCTTCGTAAACGTTCTTGGCCAATTCCACAACCTCGTCCACCTTATCCTGGACGGTAAAAATTTTCACCTGAACCTTATCTAGAATAGCGCCAAACTCCTGATGCAGCTTGCCGTGCAGCACTTTACCGATATGGGTAAAGGAAAAGCCTTTTTCAACAGCCCCCTTGCCGACTCTGATCCACATGATGTTACGCTGACCGATATGCATGATCCCCTGTACATAGTTGATCAGGTGATGGAACTGCCTTTCAAGAATAGGTTCAAAGTCCGACTGCATTTCACGGCCGGCTACTTCAACAAGGATAGCAATGGGAAGATTCTGGCCTACTTCAATATCCTTAATGTCGGGACCTTCAATAATAACCTTGCCGTCTTCAACTTCGGTCAGATCTTTGGAAATCAGGACTTCAACACCTGTGGTTCGGCCGCCGCCCATTTCCATGAAGAGGTCATCCTTCCTGATGCGCTCTCCCTCAAATGCCGGGCCGAAAGAAAGCGGAATATCAATTTTGGCGACAGAAACTTTAAGGCCTCGTACCTCAATGGCTTTCTGGACGATTTCATCATGAGGGACATTGCTTACAACATGTTCGTAGGTGCAGATACCTGTTGGCAGTACTTCTGGTATATCGTAGTCGGAAATGGTTGGGAATCCCCAGTTGATGGCACCGGCGGCATTAGCATACCACTCATCGCTGACTGGTCCAAAAGCCATGACAAAGGCAAAGGTCCTGTCTTTATTGTAGATGAGGTTACCCCTGAAGTCGCCGGGCTTGACGCCACCGAAGGCCATGGCCACACGGCAGGCAAAACCGATAGCAAATACAGCTGTGGTATAGCTGGGACCGAAAGGCACAAGCCTCGTGTTCCAGCCGATCTGCACGCCGTTGTCAATCAACTGTTCAGGCATGCGGATACCATCGGAATGGTCATGCATGAAGATGTAGAGATTTTTCTCCTGCAGCTCGAGTGCAATCTTGCTTGCTACTTCCTTATCAGGGGGTGCCCCCATAATCGCCGCAAATCCCGGTGCCGTACCGTCAACAAATTCAACGCCGCGCTTACGGAAGATCAGGTCATCCGCTGCACCAAGCCAGATGTTATCCGCTGTGGGATCTTCACTTTTGGTGTAATAATTCGGTTCATTTAAATACCGTATGGCCTCGTACATTTCCTCGGCAAAGAAAGTCGCCATTCCTGCGTCCAGTGCTGGAGCGAGGTAAGGAAGCCAGAGATTATCCGTTACCAGATCAGGTAAAAGATTTCGGCATTCCTGGAAGATATCTTTCATGTCGCCGATTTTTTCAATCTTGTAGCCGAGCATACTGTAGATGATCGGCAGAAAATAAGCGGTATTGGGAAAAGATACCTCCTGGTCGGCACCATACTTCTTTAATGCTTCCTCATATGATTCTTCGGCCATATCCACAATCTTGTGGGCTCCCCTGATGGCAGCTGAACAGATGATTTTTGACATTGGAAACTCCCTCTATAAATAAATCATTGTTAAATGTTGAATGTTGAACAAATTTTTTATCAGTTCAGCATTCACAAACCTATTTACCAATCTATAGTTACCTACCCGGCCATTGCGTTTATTAATGACTTGGTAAGGGTTATCGCTTTAGGATGTCTCATGACAAGGACTTCACCCCCGGCAAGCAGCATGCATGTTGCAGTAACCGCTTCTATTAGAACGCCTCTGTTTTCCTGGTCGCCGATCAAATTGTCTGAAGGCAGTCTTGTTTCCTTGGCCTTCCAGACTTCACGTCCGAGGTTGCAAATGAATGGCACCTGTAATTTATCATCCTGCTGGGTTAAAGCTGCCAGTCTGATTCTCTCCATAACTGAATAGGTATATTCAATTCCATAACCCAGTGCTCCGATAGAGGGATCGATCAAAACTGTATTCAGTTGCATGCCCAGGTTTTCCATCAGGATGTTGAGCTGTTTGGCCAGATTGACGTCAATCGGTGAAGCTGCAACAACAGGATGCTGGAATGCCATGGCTGTTGCACCGAGTGAACGGTAGTTAACATCGGATAAAGGAGAAAGACATACTTTTTTGTCACCGATCATGGCTGTAATATCACGCAGCGTTTCTGTGTCTTTTTCTGCGTTATCACAGCCCCAGATAATAATCGGTACATCAACATTGTTGATCACATCAGCTGCAATTTTAGCAGCATCAGCGGAAGAACGGTTCATGCCGTTGGGATCAGTGCTGACCATGGATAGGCAAATAGCTTCTGCCTGATAATCATTGACACATTTCTGGGCCCAGGCAACAGGATTGTCAAGAACACCTTCAAAGTGACGGGCCAATGATACAGGCCATTCTTCAGGAGCCACATCAAGAACATCCATGGCAATCAATGGCTTTCTCGGCATATCGCCTTCAAAGAGCTGGAACGGTAAACTATTGCTTCCACCTACGGTCACGGTATTGTCACCTGTGCCGAGGACAACTTCACGAATTGCACCGCTGTAAGCAATTTTATAATGATCTTCCGGAACCTTGGAAGCTCTTTCAGCTAAAGTAGTTTTTTCAGTAGCTAATTCAACTGCTTCAATTCCTGCGGGAGCTGCAGCTGCTTTCGGTTTTTCGGCCTTTTTCTCTTCTGCAGCGGCTTTGGCTTCCTCGGCGGATTTGGCTTCTGCCGCGGCTTTGGCTTCTGCGGCAGCCTTTGCTTCCTCAGCAGCTTTGGCTTCTGCCGCGGCCTTTGCTTCATCTGCAGCCTTTGCTTCCTCGGCTGCTTTGGCTTCTGCCGCGGCCTTTGCTTCATCTGCAGCCTTTGCTTCCTCGGCAGCTTTGGCTTCTGCCGCGGCCTTTGCTGCAGCTGCAGCTTTTGCTTCAGCTTCCTTCTTTCCTTTATCAACAGGCGGTGCCGGTGCTGCCGGAGGAGCAGGCTCTGCAGGAGGTTTCGGGGCAGCAGGCGGCGCCGTCGTCTTTGCACCTGGTTCACGACTCAGAATGTTCTCTGCACCGGAGAATTTTTCCAGGGCCTCAAACTGTTCATCTGATAATCCAAAGGCCTTTTTCAGGGCTTCCAAACCACCCCGTACTGATTCCAACGCCATCTGACGTTCTTTTTCATTCATTTCGTCTTCTCCCAAATCCTCGGCAGTGACAGCCGGCACTTCAGTTTCGGTTGATACCTGTACAGGCTCCGCAGTAGGAGTCTGCAGTGAGGCCGCCTCTTGTTTGGCATTAAGTATTATCTGTTCTGCTTCAGCCTTTGCTGCAGCAATAATATCGGTTGGTGTTTCTCCTGGTGCAGCAGCTTCAACAGATACAGCTGCTTCTGTAGGTGCTGTTTCAAATACCGGCCTTGGCAAAAGATCTGCCCGGCTGGTAATTTCCTGAAGAGCACTTTCCCACTCTATTGCCATGACATGGACGCCAGCAACCCCTTCGATTTCCCTAACCTGATTAATGATGTCCACGGCGATGTTAATGCCCTCATCTTCCTTGTCCTTGGCATCTTTCATGCGCTTGATGATATCATCGGTTACTTCCAGACCCGGCACAAATTTCTTCATGTAACGTGCCATCCCGAGTGAACGCGGAGGGGTGATACCTGCAAGAATGTAGCACTTTTCTGTAATGCCTAAATCACGGCATTGTTCCATGAACTTTGCAAAACGCTCAACATTATAAATGAGCTGCGTCTGGACGAAATCGGCCCCGGCCGCAACCTTCTTTGCTAACCTTGGCGCCCTGTATTCATAAGGAAAGGCAAAGGGATTTGCAGCGCAACCAAAAAACATCTTTGGCTCATTCTCCTTTATTTCTTCACCGCACTGAAACTTTCTGCCATCACGCATTTCCTTCATCATGCCAAGAAGCTGGATGGAATCCATGTCAAACACACCTTTGGCGCCGGGATGATTCCCGAACTTCTGATGATCTCCAGTAAGGCAGAGGAGATTTTTTAATCCGAGGGCACTGGCACCCAGGATGTCACTTTGCATGCTGATGCGGTTTCTGTCACGGCAGGTCATCTGGATCACCGGCTCAACCCCCTCGGATTGCGCGATTAAGCCGGCGCCAATACTTGACATGCGGACGACAGCTGTCTGGCAGTCCGTGATGTTGACCGCATCACTACAGTTTTTCAATAAGCGGGCTTTTTTTCTGACAACCTCAGGATTCCCACTTTTAGGTGGTCCCAGTTCACCGGTTACTGCAAATTCACCTGCGGTTAACACTCTTTCTAAATTACTGGCCGATTTCATCGGTAATTTTCCTTTTTCTGTAAAGAAATTCAGTGAATAAAAACCAGTTTTCTCATCAGATTTTAGCTTTATTCATGATGGCTGGCGCCAGTGCAGCCGGCATCTCCTATTGCCTTACTACCGCCAAGATCTCGCCGCATTTCCATATCAAAGAGCACCCTTTCACGCTGCTTATCAATACCGAGAGCCTTGCGCTTGGCATCGATGCGCGCAATCATGAGCTTGGCAATTTCCAAGGGCTCGGAGGCAATGTTCCAGACTGCTCCATAGGTTTCCATCATTCCTTCAAGCAGATAATTATTAAAAGCTTTTGCACCTGAGGTAGGCAGATTCTGGAAAACAACCTGCGCCCCGCTGGCTACAAAATACTGGCCGATTGCAACAGCTTTTTCACTCATCCACAGGGGAGCTGTGCCGATCGCAGGCAGGTCACTGATATCATCGCCCAGTCCGCCTTCGCGTACCATCTCCGTAGCCGCTATAAGGATCCTGCTGTTATCCACACATGAACCCATATGCAGTACCGGCGGCATACCAACGGTTTCACATACTTCCCGCAAACCCGGACCGGCATATTTTATGGCTTCCGGATTTACCAATCCAGCCCTGCCTAAGGCAGTGGCAGCACAACCGGTGGTGAGGACAAGAACATCATTTTTTATCAGTTCACGGGCAATTATCTCATGGGTTTCATCCAGGAGTTTATAGTTGTCACAGCCGACAATGACGCCCACACCGCGAATGCGGCCGTTAATGATATTGTCATTCAGAGGCCTATAACTGGAGCGGAAAGTGCCGCCCAGCATATTATTGATAGTTTCATGGCTGAAGCCGACAACAACATCAAGCTTGGATTCCTCAGGTATAAAGCAATCACCGCGTTTTTTGTAATTGCTGATTGCTTTTTTGAGAATTTCCTTGGCTGATTCAAGTGGGGTTTCTTCCTCAAACTGAATATGGACAGAATCAGGCATCTTGGCACGGTAATTGGTTGTGATAATATCTGTATGGAAGTTTTTCGCAACTTGAGAAACCGACTGCATAACACACTGGACATCAACAACCATGGCCTCAACTGCACCGGTGGCCAGGGCCATTTCCTGCTGGACAAAGCCGGCAGCAACCGGGATGCCGCGCCGCATGAGGATTTCATTCCCGGTACAGCAGACACCGGCAAGGTTGATGCCCTTTGCGCCGGCCTTCTTCGCCAGGTCGAGCATATCCTGTTCCTGGGCGGCAAGGCAGAGGGCTTCAGCCAACAGCGGCTCATGACCATGTACCGTAATATTAACCTGATCTTTTTTCAGGCAACCGAGATCAACAATAGCCCGCCGCGGTACAGGGGTACCGAACATGATATCGGTCAGCTCGGTTGAGAGCATTGATGATCCCCATCCGTCTCCCAGAGAACAGCGCGAAGCCTGCTTCATTATGTTGTGGTATTCCTGGTCCACACCCATATGGGTGCGGTGCATCATTTCAACGACCTCACGGTCGACGCCCCGCGGAAAAATATTCAACCTTTTCCAGAGTTCCTGACGTTTTGCCGGCGCCCGTTTGGTCATGGTTAATGGTGTATCGTCCTGTTTGCCGAAATCTGCCAGGGCCAGTTCGCCAACCTCAATAGCGATCTCATTTTTATCCCTGCCCTCTGTTTCAACACCAAAGACCTTGGCCAGCATATGGAGCTTGCGGACATCCTTGATCTCATGGGGTGTCTCACCTTTAGCAGTGGCAATAAAACCTTTGACCATTTCCCTGGCATGATCCGTATGGGCTGACGTGCCGGCTGCACAGATTCTGCCAAAATTTCTGGCTGCAACCGTATCAGCTGTTGCACCACAGATTCCGATCATGTCATCAACACCGTCAATGATCTGGCAGGGGCCCATGTTGCAATGACGGCAGCAGGTACCACCGGAACCAAAAAGGCATGCGGACATGCCACGCCGTTGAATCCGGTCATAGGCGGTCACTACATTTTTTGCAATTTCCTGCTGAAGGACTTGCTTGGTAGAAATAATAGTAATCTCGGGACACCCTTCACATCCATTTCTTGAACTTGCCATTATGTAATCCTCACAAAATTTTGTTTATCATTATTAGTTAACTGGTTTACGAATTTATAACCTTCTTAACATAATAATGATAATCATTCCCAGCTATGCCGGCATCATTAATATTAGAAATTCTCTTTTTTTACTGAATTTTCTCTCAGGTCAATATGTTATGCTATTCCTGCAGACAGCTTCATGGCCCGCAGGGTATTTTTCATCAGCATTGTAATGGTCATGGGCCCAACTCCGCCCGGCACCGGTGTAATGGAACCGGCGATTTCCTTGGCCGCATCAAAATCAACATCGCCCCGCAGGATGGCAACCATCCTGCTTGGGTCCTTGGCACTTGGTTTCTCGCCTACCCTGTTAACACCAACATCGATAACGCAGGCACCCGGCTTGATCCATTCTGGTTTTACAAGCCCGGGAACCCCGGCGGCAACTATCAATATATCAGCACGTTTGCAATGGGCCGCAAGATCCTTGGTTCTGGTGTGCACAACTGTTACAGTTGAATTGGCGCCCGGACCTTTCTGCAGCATCATATTTGCTATAGGCTTGCCGACAATATTTGAGCGGCCCACGACAACTACTTCAGCACCACTCGTTTCAACGCCTGTCCGGACGATCATCTCCTGGATGCCGGCTGGGGTGCAGGGAGGGAATTTAACTTCGTCGCCACCGATCATCAGGCGGCCAACATTGACCGGATGAAAACCGTCAACATCCTTATCAGGATCAATGGCGTTTAAAACTTTTTTCTCATCAATTTGTTTGGGCAAGGGAAGTTGCACGAGAATTCCATGAATTGTAGGGTCATTATTGTATTTATCGATCAAGGCAAGAAGATCTGCTTCGGAAATATCCGGCGACTGGTTGTCCTGCACTTCATGAAACCCAAGACGGTTGGCAGTTTTTATTTTGAGAGTGACATAGGAGACGGAGGCCGGGTTTTGTCCCACCAGGATGGTCACCAAACCAGGTACAATTCCATGCTTCTCTTTTATTTCTTTAACCTCGTCTGCAATCTCTTCGAGAATCTGTTCCCTGATCTCAGTCCCACTGATAATTTTGGCAGTCATAAAGTCTCTCCTTGGTTCCAACTATTCATGATTATTGAATATCCATATTCCATTGGGATGAATTTTCACAAATTACTGGCATAGAGAAAATGCATACTTTTACTCAAAATATAAGTAGAAACAAAATGATATCGGGAAATGCGCCGCGACAAAGCTAACTAAATATTATCTATTTTTCAAGACCGGATTTTTAAAATTTTCAAAAACAACTGATTCGTAACGGTAATTTGAGAGTAGGTATTTTTACCGATCTTAGATAATAGGTAGTATTACGGATAAAAAGTCAAGGAAAAAACTACCTTGAAATAACTATTTTTAAAAAAATATAAATCAGGTTTGATCGATGTTGTCTGTCAGATTTCTCTGTGCTATATGTTGAAGCCGATTTTCATGTATACGTTTGGCCATATTTTTTACAGGTGAACAAAGGAGAACAGTAATATGAGAGACAAGGTACAGGCAGCCATTGACAAGATCAGGCCAGCCCTGCAGAAAGACGGAGGGGACGTTATCCTGGTCGATGTCTCAGATGAAGGCATTGTAAAAGTGCAGCTTACGGGAGCCTGCAAGGGTTGCCCCATGTCCCAGATGACACTTAAGGAAGGGATTGAGAAGTTCGTTAAAAGTGAAATTCCCGAGATTGTATCGGTCGAATCTGTTTAAAGGATCCGTTGAACTGAGTAAAGGATGCTAAAAAGGCGCAGAGGTTCTGTGCCTTTTTTATTTGTGATAATTTTCTCCCGCATTAATTGTACAGGCCCGGTAAAGCTGTTCCAACAGGAGCAGGCGGGCCATTTCGTGGGTTAAAGTCATTGTTGACAAGGAAAGGACAAGGTCAGCCTTTGCCAGGATAGCGGAAGATAAGCCCAATGGGCCGCCGATAATAAAGGATATTTTTTTCCGGCCCTGCATCTCCCAGCCCTGGACCTCTGCCGCCAGTTCCAACGAATCCATCTGTTTACCGTTCCGGTCCAAACAGACGACATAGGAACCATGTGCATTTTGCAGCAGAATCCCGCTTTCCTTCTCAATCTGGACGTTTTCAGACTCACCTTTTTTTCTTTTTTTCTCTTTCAGGGTTTTAATATCAGTGGCAATATAGCGGGTCAAGCGTTTGGCATAATCTGCAATTCCCGTGGCCAAGTATGCTTCCTTTGTTTTGCCTAAAAAAAGAAATTCAAATCGCAAACCGGTTTAGCCTCTGTCTTTTATCTTCTGGAGTTTAAACAGCATGGATAATTTACGGCAGAATTCATCATAGCTGAGTTCCCTGTTAATACCAGGACAGGAGTCTCTGATGATCTCAAAATTCTCCTGGGCGTCCAAGATGCTGGGGTGCAGGGGCCACTGGGTGCAGCGCCATGGTTTACCGGCATGGATGGTGCAGCCGTTATCATAAAAAATGCAGTGGCCATCGACCGTCCGCATTTGGATGCTATTACCGTTTTGGCGCCAGTAAGCCTGGAGAACGTCCTGCCGCTTCATGCCAAGATGCTTGAGCATTCTCTTTTGGTCGTTATCATCAAGTGAAACCGTGGTTTCTCCCTGACAGCAATAACCGCACTGTTGGCAGACGAATATTTCTGAGATGTTAACCATCTTTAAACCTGAAAATTTATGATCGTTTCAAACTTGTAACCAGCTCACTACAGAGAAATTATATTTTGCCATTTAACTCAAGTACGTGATACAGGAATGGCTGAAACGTGATTAACCCTTGATAACACCAAGCGGTCGCAGTCTTGCAACCTTACGTGCAATACCCGCTTCGTGGACTACTCGCACCACATCTTCCACATCCTTGTAAGCCTGGGGGATTTCCTCAATCAGCGTTGCACGTCCGGCGCCTTTAACGGTCACTCCCATTTCAGCAAGCTCAGCAGTAACATTATGACCCCTGGCTGTTTTTTTTGCAGCATGGCGGCTCATTAACCTGCCGGCTCCATGACAGGTTGAACCGAATGTCTCCCTGAGCGCCCTGTCTGTGCCGACAAGCACATAGGAATAACGTCCCATATCTCCGGGAATGAGAACAGGTTGCCCGGTTTCCTGATATGCTGCTGGCACTTTGGGATGATGGGCAGGAAAGGCCCGGGTTGCTCCCTTGCGATGAACAACAACCTCGCGTTGCCTGCCTTCGACCTCATGGGTTTCAAACTTGGCAATATTATGGCAGACATCATACACCAGCTGGAGCCCCATTTTAGATGCACCAAGGCCGAATACCTGCTCAAAGGTGCGCCTGACTTCATCGGTTATAAGCTGTCTGTTGGCAAAGGCAAAATTTGCTGCAGCAGCCATGGCGGCAAGATATTGTCTGCCTTCGCTCGATTGGACCGGGGCGCAGCATAATTCCCGGTCCGGAAGTTCAAAGTTATATCTTCGGGAAGCAGTCTGCAGGAGGCGGATGTAGTCGCCGCATACCTGGTGTCCAAGGCCCCGTGAGCCGGTATGGATGATTATTGTGACCTGTCCCTTAAAAAGACCTATCCCACTTGCCAGCTTATCCTCAAAAATAGTATCAACATAGCCGACTTCGACAAAATGATTGCCGGAGCCCAAGGTGCCAAGCTGTGCCTGACCGCGGTCCAGGGCCCGGTCTGAAACTGCTTCCGGATCGGCCCAATCGAGACAGCCTGATTCTTCAATGTGCAACAGGTCATCCTGTGAGCCAAAGCCATTTTTTACTGCCCAGTGCGCCCCTGCTGCCAGGACTTTTTTCAGCTCCTTCTTATTGAGTTTCAAGTCAGGCTGCTTGGAGCCCACACCGGAAGGAATATTGCTAAAGAGGCTGTTGACAAGGTGGGTAATCTCGTCTTTTACTTGGTCCTTTACCAGTGATGATCGCAAAAGACGCACACCACAGTTGATATCGTATCCAACCCCACCCGGTGAAACAACACCTTCGTCGGGATCAAATGCGGCAACACCACCTATGGGAAATCCATATCCCTGGTGCATATCAGGCATTGCCAGGCTCCGGCCGACAATGCCAGGAAGCCAGGCAACATTGGCGACCTGTGTGATGCTCTTGTCATTTTTAACATGCTCAAGGAGATTCTTGTCCAGATAGAGCATGCCTTCAGTCCGCATTTTCCCCTGCCTCGGCACAAGCCACCGATACTCATCGATCTGCTTGAGATTGTGGATGGTCAATTCCTGCATGGTATCCTTTGGGCGTTCATTAAGTTCTAATCACAAAAAATCTCGCTGTCATGAACAAGGGCTGCTAGCTCGGCTTATACGAGATAGCTCATATCTGTACCGGTAAGCTTTTTCCCTTGCCGGCAAATCTATATATCTAAAAATATCCGGGCGGTCCACGTACTGTTTATTTTACCGATAAAAAGCTGATGATAGGTAACCGCTTTAACACCGAGCAATTCCTGATCTCGTGCTTGATTAAATTTCTGCAACCAGGCCCTGGCACTGACTTTGTGCTTCTCGATAGCGTCAACATCTAACCCCGTGCAGACTAATCCCTTTGCATCATAGAGATAGAGAAATTCTTCCAGGAAATTGACCAGGAGTTCTTCCAGGTCATTTCCGGTAACTTCGATAGTTTCTGGTTCGTTTTTCTGACCGGTCTCTATCTGCCACATAATGTCAAAAAAAGCCTTGGCAGCTGATTCAAACACTTCTTCTTTCGTGGTGCCCCAGACTTCAAAACCAGTATCAGCGGTATGTTCAATAATACGGTACAGTTTTGGTGTCATACGCGGGTATCCGGAACCTCGTTGCCATAGCCTTCTTTTTGCTCTTCATTAAGTCGGCGCACTGCAAGATACTGTATTTGACAATATTTCGCAGTGCGCAGCAGGGGCCGATAATATAGGTAGATTACAGACGGAATTTCTGTCCGCCGAGTCTTTTTGCGAGACCGACAGATATGTATATGTATCTGCTCATGCGCTGCCAACCACATCGCCATAGGTGGTAATGTCTATACCGTACTTCTGGGCTGCCACTTTCCACTTCATGGAATCGGGTGTATTGAAAATAACATCATTTTCGGCTGGAAGTGTCAACCAGCCGTTATCTGTTAATTCATTTTCAAGCTGACCAGGACCCCAACCGGCATAACCAAGGAGAAAAAGATATCTACTGGGGCCAGTATTACGTGCTATATCCTTTAAAATTACCGGATCACTTGACAAACATACGGTTTCACTTACCTGCATCTGGCTGGTGGCATGATAGTCGGCCGTATACAAAATAAAACCGGAACCCATCTCAACGGGTCCTCCCAAGTAGACCGGCGGTAATTCAAAATCAGGTAACGGGATATCCGCACTTTTTAAAATTTCATCGAGTCTGACATCAGGGAGGGGGTTGTTAACAACCAGACCAATGGCACCCTCTTCCGTATGGCCGCAAATATAAATAAGTTTTTCGCGAAAGCGCGGGTCGGGCATCTTTGAAGTCGAGATAAGAAAACTTCCTTGTAAACTTTCCATGTCGCAATACTCGTTAACACTATATCCTCATATAAGAGGATTTTGCCGGATAAACTTTCAATAATTATGAACTGCTGATGTCTAAATGTATAGACTGGCTAAAAGGGTTCAGCATTATAGCAGGCTACCATGACAGCTTCAAATTGCAAAGAAGGAGAAGTTATTTAATTTGACTGCTTCATCTTACGATTGTTGTCTGGTATAAAATTAATAGATAGAGTAACTTAATATATTACAGAAAAATAAAAATACCTGCGAACGATACTTGTTCTTTATTTATAATTTAACCGAAAAAGAGAAATGTCAAATTCTATCAGTACACTAATTGACCGTGTTATAGCATCTGACCACCATGACCCTTTCCAGGTTTTGGGACTTCATTTTATTGACCAGAAAACACGGGCTGCACTGGTACGAACCTTTCAACCCCATGCCGAATCTGTGCAGATCGTCATTAATGACAAAAAACAATACATGTATAAAATGCGGCAGGAAGGTTTATTTGAAATTGAACTGCCAGAGTTTTCCGAACCATTCCCGTATGTTTTTGAAATTCGATATAAGGACCAAACAGTCCGCACTACCGCAGATCCATACCGTTTTCTGCCGCAGTTAGGTGATATGGACCGCTATCTTTTCAACAGCGGCACCCATTACAAGCTTTATGACAAGCTTGGCGCCCATGCTGCGAGCATAGATGGAATTGACGGGACTATATTCAGGGTATGGGCTCCTGCGGCCCGACGGGTTAGTGTCATAGGCAATTTCAATTCCTGGGACGGTCGGGTGCACCAGATGCGCAGCCTTGAAAACTCCGGCATCTGGGAAATTTTCATTCCGGGAATTGCCGCGGGACAGCTCTACAAATTTGAGGTAAGAACCCAGTACAGGGATATACTGATCAAGTCAGATCCATTTCAATTTTATGGAGAGCTCCGGCCCAAAACTGCCTCTATAGTCTTCCCATTGGATCTCTATTCCTGGAACGATAATGAATGGCTTGAAAAAAGGAGGAGCACGAAACCCTATGATCAACCCATGTCAATATATGAAGTACATCTTGGTTCCTGGCGCAGGGATCCGGGTGATCCGCACCGTTTTCTGACCTATAAGGAAGTTGCGGATTTGCTAGTACCTTACGTCAAGGACATGGGCTTTACGCACATCGAACTGATGCCTGTCATGGAGCATCCCCTGGATGAATCCTGGGGGTATCAAGTTACGGCCTATTACAGCGTTACCAGCAGATATGGCACGCCTGATGAATTCATGTATCTTGTAGATCTCTGCCACCAAAACGATATCGCTGTTATCCTTGACTGGGTACCGGCGCATTTTCCTTCAGATGCCCATAGTCTTGCCCGTTTTGACGGCACTGCCCTTTATGAACACGAGGATCCACGCCAGGGGGCCCATCCGGAATGGGGCACCCTGGTTTTCAATTACGGCCGGAAGGAGGTAAGTAACTTTCTCATTGCGAATGCCCTTTTCTGGTTTGACAAGTATCATATAGACGGCTTGCGCGTCGATGCTGTAGCATCCATGCTCTATCTTGATTATTCACGTAAGGAGGGAGAATGGATACCAAACTGTTATGGCGGCAAAGAGAATATTGATGCCATAGAATTCCTGCGGCATCTCAACAGTATTATCTATGATCATTACCCAAATGTCATGATGATTGCCGAAGAATCCACCAGTTTCTTCGGGGTTTCAAAACCGGCAGACGTCGGAGGCCTCGGATTCGGTTTTAAATGGAACATGGGGTGGATGAATGATACATTGAATTATATCAGCAAGGATCCCCTGTACAGGAAGTTTCATCACAATGCTCTTACCTTTTCATTGTATTATGCCTTTTCTGAAAATTTTATTCTCTCCATTTCCCATGATGAAGTCGTTCACGGCAAGCAGTCACTGCTGGGAAAAATGCCAGGTGACCTGTGGCAGCAGTTTGCCAACCTCCGTCTCTTTCTTCTGCTGCAGTGGTGTCACCCGGGCAAAAAGCTGATATTCATGGGCAGCGAGTTCGGCCAATGGTCAGAATGGTATTGTAAGACAAGTCTTGACTGGCATTTGCCGGAACACGACGCCCGGCACAAGGAACTACAGGATTTTGTCCGGGCCTTAAATACTCTGTATCTTAACAACCCATCCCTGTGGCAGATTGATTTTTCCTATGAAGGTTTTAAATGGCTCGATTTCAATGATGTTGACAATTCAGTTATTGGATTTGCCCGGAATGGTTTTAAAGAAGACGACCATCTCGTCTGTGTATTTAATTTTACACCCCAGGTGATCTCCAACTATAAAATGGGGGTTCCAGCAGCAGTTGGGTATCAGGAGATTTTCAACTCGGATTTACATTTATATGGCGGCAGCAACGTCCTGAATATCAATCAGCTTGATGCTGTTCATGAACCGTTTGGTTTTGCGAATTATCATGTTAAGTTAAATCTGCCGCCGCTTGGCGGTATAGTATTAAAGCCGCTCAAAAAGTGAACGCTGCTACTGTGAAAGAATCAATGGGAGAGTCCGTATGCCATCAGTAGACGAAATACTGCCTTCCGCTGACAGGATGAAAAAAACATTATGCTGGATCAGCGAAATGCTTGCAGCCCATCCGGAAAAAAGCAGGCAACAGATAATCAGTGAGGCTGAATTACGCTTTGACCTGTCCCCGAAGGAATGTGACTTTATTGACCGTAATCTGCAGAAACATATTTCCAGGTGTGACTAACTCCAGGCTTACTGACTAAAAGACGCTCCTGCCAGTTTGACAAAACATATCTTAGCTTTTCTTCACCGCTGATTCACAAATCTTTTCTGGTTTTTTCCTTTGTTATCTGGTATATAGAAATATACCTTTCATATTGGTCACACTATTTTCTGCCAACTCAAAGTGGAGGGCTTCCCATGCTTTCCCAGGCTCCTTTCATTGACTTACGGGTCCTCTCCACTTGTATTGCAAGAGGTTCTTTATGGAAAAAGATCTGTTGCAAGCCGTAATCAAGGTCGAATCATCAATCCAGCAATCAATTGAATCCGAAAGAAAAAAAGCAGCGGAATGGCTGGAGTCTGTGCGCCTGTCATTGAGTCAGGAACTTGAAGCCAAAAGGCAGGAATTGGACGATGAGTATGCCCGGTCCCTTGAGTCAACGTGCATGGCATGTGAAATTAATGCAAAAAAAGAAATAGCAGAGGTAAATCAGATGGCAGAACAACTGCAGAATATCCCGGATTCCCTGCTGCATGATGTTGTGAGGGACTTTCTGCAGGACATCCTGCCAGCGGAACAGCGGTGAGAAACCAGTGATCGTCAAGATGTCGAAAGTTGAAATTGTCGGCCCCCGCCAACTTCTGGGGGAAACGCTTTCTCTGGTTCGTCAAGAAGGGGATCTGCACATTGAACCTTCGGCAGTTGGTTTTGTTGATGACATCCACAAGCAGGAGGTCCACTCCCTGCTGCCTGATGAAAAAGCTCTCTTTGAAAAGATATTTCTGGAAGAATTTGAATCCAAACTGCACAATCTTTTTGCATGTCTTCCGCCAGCTATGATCCGGGAGAGTTATCTTTCTCCTCGTCCAATCATTGATACAGTCAGCCGAACCCTGGACAATCATCTTGCCATGTGCCGCTCTCTTTGTGACAAGCGGGATGCAATCCAGCACGATCTTCTTGAATTGAGTGGCTACAAAAGCTTTTTGTCAAGCGTCTCAACCCTGTTGGATAAAATTCAGCTGACCCCGGATCTCGACTACATTGGCATTACCTTAAAAGACGAGAAATCAGTGGATATCCTGAGAAACAATCTGAATTGTCTTGCCGATGCTTCCTGTGAACTTTTTACGATGCCCGCTGAGGATGGCGCAATGGTTGGCCTTATTGCTGCAACCAAAAATATATCACAAACCATCCGTTCTCTTTTGAGTCAAAAACAGATGCCTGAGTTCAAGTTTCCTGAATCTCTTCAAACCATGACTTTTATTGCAAAGGTGGAATATCTCCAGAAGAAAATCCAGGAAAGTGAAAAGGCTCTGCAGACAGTTGAAGCAGAGCTTGAGAAATTCACGCACCGCTGGGGCCCAATGTATCAGGCGGCCCATGCCTGGGTACGTGAACAGCTTTCCATTATCCAGGTATCAGCTTTTTCCTTCGAGACCGCAATGTGTTTTTTTATATATGGTTGGATGCCTGCTGAAAAGGTGACTTCCCTGAGCACCAGCCTGCAGAGGAATTTTGCCGGCAGTGTTGTTCTGGAAGAGATTGAGATTCGCACCGAAGATCTTGATCGGGTTCCTGTATTCCTGCAAAATCCGCAATACTTCAAACCATTTGAAAATTTCACCCGGTTGCTGCCCCTCCCTTCCTATACTTCGTTTGACCCTACTCCATTTATCGGACTTTTTTTCCCGCTGTTTTTTGGCTTGATTCTTGGTGATGCCGGTTATGGTCTCATAGTTCTTCTGCTTTCCAGTTTGTCAACACGACTCGCCCGGAAAAATAAATTATTCATGGATGCACTCAGTATTTTGAAAGTATGTTCCCTGTATGCGATAATTTTTGGTCTCCTCTACGGAGAGTTCTTGGGAAATTTCGGCCACAATGTCCTGGGGATAAAACCCCTTTTGATTGACCGCCAGAAAAATATTATTCCGATGCTCTATTTTGCCATGGCTGTTGGCCTGGCCCATGTAACTCTTGGGCTCACCATGGGATTTGTGAGTGCTTTGCGCCGCCATACTAAAAAAGAAGCACTGGTAAAGCTTTTAAACATTATCTTCATATTTCTCATTGTTGCCCTGATCATCACCTTTATCGGTTTCTTCCCGGAATTGATGACGCGACCGTTGATAATAAGTATACTCCTGCTCTGTCCCTTTCTCCTTTTTTCCGGCGGTCTTCTGGCCCCCCTTGAACTCCTAAAAAATATCGGCAATATCATCTCCTACGCCAGGATTATGGCAATAGGTTTGACTTCGGTTCTTTTAGCCAATGTTGCCAACCAGCTTTCAGGGCTGACAGGGGATATTATTCTGGGTTTGATTGTGGGTGGAATTATCCACCTTATCAGCATAATAATAGGGGTTTTTTCCTCATCGATTCACTCTCTGCGCCTTCATTATGTTGAATTTTTTGACAAGTTTATCGAACTTGGTGGCCGTAAATACAGGCCTTTCTCCAGTAATCAGAAAAAACAAAACCAAACCGGTATCTCCGATTCAGAAAGCAAACAACAAGAGAAATTATATGAAAGACCAAGTCAATCGTCATGACAGCAATATGAATCTAAAGGAGGAAGAGTATGGACACAGTATGGATTGCATTTGCAGCAGCACTGGCAATTGGTTTGCCGGCCATTGCTACTGCCTGGGCCCAATCTAAGATTGGGGCAGCCGGGGCTGGCAGTCTGGCAGAAAAACCGGAACTTTCCGGAACCGTCATCATTTTGGTTGCAATTCCGGAAACCATGGTAATCCTTGGTTTCGTAGTCGCTGTGATAATTCTGCTAGGAGGCTAAGGATTGGGTCTCAACGAGCTTATAGACAGCCTGAAAAAAAATGGCCAGAAACAGATCGATGATATTTGGCAAGCTGCGGAAAGCGAGGCTGAAATTTTACGTAAGCAGATAGCCGAAGCTATTGCTGATATAACAAAAATTCATGCTGACAAGCTTGCCTCCGCCTGTCAGAAATCCATGCGCGCAATTTTTTCAGAGACAGAGGTAAAGACCCGGCAGAAAAAACTCTTTGCCTACCAGAACCTTGATCAGGCCCTGAGAAATGCTGCTTTGAAGCAGTTACCTTCCCTGCGCCATCAGAAGTATGAAAAAATATTTGCAATGCTGGTGGCTGAACTGCCGGAAAGAGAATGGGAAAAAATTGTTGTTCATCCAGACGATCTGCAAATGGCCGCAAATTTTTTTACTGCAAACAGCCTGCAGCCCGATTCGGCAATCAGCGGCGGCGTGCTTGCCGAAACTGCAAACGGCAGGATTGTTGTCGATAATACGTTTGAAAAAAGGCTGGAAAGGAAATGGCCCCAAATCCTGCCGCAAATAATAGCTGAACTTGAGAAACACTTTGAAAAATCTGGAACTGCTGAAAAAGCTGGATGAATGTGAATATCCTGCAGAATTTCTTGTAGCACGCCTGCTGGGGAAAAAGGGTGCTCTTTTCCGCGACTGGGGGGCTTTTATTGACAGCACCAATGCTGTCGAGAGTTTGCAGAATACGATATTTTATCCCTTTTTGAAAGAGAACGCTGCTGCCGGTATCTGGCGTTTTCTGCGCTATGAACATCTCTGGGTTTACAAAAGGATGAACTCTAAGCTGCGGATGAGATTCGGCTCCTATTTTGTGTATCATGAGATTAATACCCTTGTTGTGTGCCTTCGCTATTTGTCAGGCACGAAGCAGCAAAGAGGACGTGTTGTGCAAGAGCTGCATAACTGCCTCCTGCACAACGATATACAAGATATTCTGACCCGCAACATTAATTTTATCGCTATCCTTCAGGCTCTTGAAACGCGACTAACTACCTATTCAGAGCTTTTTGCAGGATTGCGAGCGCACTATGAGAAAAGAGGTATCGCTGCCCTCGAAATATTCATGCGGGATTGTTTTCTCGTTTCTCTGTTATCAGTGAAGCAACCCTCCATGTTGAAAAGTTTCCTGCAATACATGGTTGATTTTCATAATTGCATGTCCCTGGCGAAATGTTTGCGGTGGCATAGAGAGGCAGAGCCTATCCTGATTTCCGGGGGAAATATAACGGTCGATCGGTTTCAAAGGGCATACTTTCGTCAAGACCTGGCCCCGGTCTTACGATTTTTCCGACTCAAGGACGTTGAGGGAGACACCTCTGACATTCAGAAACTGGAAAACGCCCTGCTGAAAAGTATAAGCCGTAAACTGCAGCGCTGGTCTTTACAACGCTCAGTCGATGCTGATCTGCTTTTTTACCTGTGGCAACAGTATTGCTATACCCGGAATATCAGTATGGTTCTCAGTACTCTACTTCTGGATGACGAACCTGTAAGGAGAAGTATTGTCGCGTGAATAAACGAATTATTTTCTTTACACCCGAAGATGCCAAGTACGGTTTCAAGCTGGCCGGTTTTGAACAGCATATCTGTACAAGTGAAGAATTGGAGCCCCTTTTGCACCAATTAATCCAAATACCGGAATACGGCCTTTTTGTTATTGATGAACGGCTTGTAACAGAAAGTATTGATAACAGGCTGCGTGAGATGGAAAAAGGTTTGGATCTGGTTTTCGTCATCATGCCGCCACCTCTGAAAAAGGAAGCGATAAGAGAAGATTATGCTGTACGTCTTTTACGCAAGGCCATTGGCTACCATATTCAGCTGAACATATGAAAAAAGAAACTGTTGGCAGAATCATAACTATCTCAGGTGCTACCGTCCGCACTGACCTGACAAATCTCACACTTTTTGAAAGGGTTTCAGTCGGTGAGAACAACCTGACCGGAGAAGTCGTAAAGCTGGAAAAGGATGGAACTGTTCTGCAGGTATATGAAGACCCGAGCGGTCTCGGCCTTTATGAACCGGTAAAGGGCCATGGTGTTTCACTTGCAACTACACTTGGACCAGGGCTGCTCTCCGTCATGTTTGACGGTTTACAGAGACCGCTTGATGCACTTGCCGATAAAACAGGGTCCTTCATTCATCCCATTCATTTGTCCTCCGCTCTTGACCTCAAGAAAAAATGGTCTTTTACCAAACTTGTCAACAATGGTGACACTGTCACTGCAGGTGTTAAGATAGGTTACATTAATGAAGGCCCCTTTCAGCATCCCATTCTAGCTCCAGCCGGTATAAAGGGCAGGGTTGAAGAAATTGCCCAAGGAACAACATGCCTGGAAGAACCTATTTGTTTTTTAGACAACGGCAGCAAGATTTTCGGCTATCAAACTTGGCCGATGCGGGTTCCACGTCCCTACAAAAGAAAAATCTCTCCCAGGGGACCGGTTATTACAGGACAGCGTACAATAGACTTTCTTTTTCCTCTGGCCCGGGGAGGAACCTCCATCATTCCCGGCGGTTTCGGCACCGGCAAGACAATTTTGGAACAGACTATAGCAAAACATGCTGATGTGGATATCGTCATTTATGCAGGTTGCGGTGAACGCGGCAATGAAATGTCGGAGCTGATAGAGGAGTTCCTGCATCTGGATGATCCTCGGACCAATTGTCCTCTCATGGAGCGGACCGTTCTTGTGGTCAATACCTCGAATATGCCTGTAGCGGCCCGTGAAGCATCTATTTATACTGCTGTGACCCTGGGTGAGTATTATCGTGACCTCGGTTTTCATGTCCTGCTGTTGGCTGATTCAATTTCCCGATGGGCCGAAGCGCTGCGGGAAATTTCTTCCTCATTGGAAGAAATGCCGGGTGAGGAAGGGTACCCAACATACCTGGCCTCCCGCCTTTCATCCTTTGTGGAACGGGCAGGAGTCGTCGAAACACTTTCCGGAGATATAGGTTCTCTCAGCATGATTCTTTCTGTTTCTCCACCGGGCGGGGACTTTACTGAACCGGTAACTCAGGCACTTTTGCGAACATCAGGAGCTTTTTTGATGCTGGACACCACCCTGGCAAACAGCAGGCATTTCCCGGCAATCAACTGGATGCAGAGTTATTCGCTGTACCAGAATATCCTTGCAGAGTATTTTAAAAAAAATATTTCCAATGACTGGGAAGTCCTGCGCAGCCTCTGTCGTGAAATTATGCACAAGGAGGAAGCACTGAAGGAAATTATGGAAATCGTTGGTATTGAAGGGTTACAGGAACAGGATCGTCTTGTGATGACAGTAGCTGAAAAGATACGGTCCGGTTTTCTGGCACAGAGCGCTTACACCGAAGATGCATTCTGTGATCCCCGAAAGACCATGGAAATCATTCGCAGCATAACTGACCAGTTCCTAAAAGGTCGGGAACAGGGATCCGGGAAGAGCGGAAATGAGACTCGCCGAACATAAATACAGAACCACATCCGGAATAGCCGGGCAACTTCTCAATGTTGAAAATGTCCATGCCGCACGTATCGGCGAAGTAGTTAAAGTCATTGGGCCGCATGGCGATATGATTGAAGGTGAAATCCTTGAGATAGTCAATGGAAATATCCTTATCCAGCTTTTTGGCGAAACCAGAGGACTGAACACGCAAAATATGGAAATCGTGTTTACCGATGTAATTCGACAGGTCCCCCTGGCCAGGGATATTCTTGGCAGAAGGTTCAATGGCTCATTTGAACCGCTTGACGGTTTACCTATGTTTTATGCATCGGAATCGCGGCCTGCCCGGGGATATCCCATTAATCCGGTCGCCAGGCTCAGACCTGAAGAGTTTATTGAAACCGGGATCTCCACCATTGACGGCCTCAACACCCTGGTTAAAGGTCAGAAACTGCCCATTTTTTCCTGTGCAGGGCTGCCGGCCAAGGAATTAGTGGCTCAAATCCTTCAAAATGCCAGGTTGCGTGAAAGCTCTAAGAAATTTGCGGTCATTTTTGTCGCTTTAGGGCTTACTTTTCATGAATACTCTTTTTATCTTGAGGCCCTGCAGAACATCGAGTCTGAATTTGCCGCCTTCATAAACATGGCAGACGATCCGGTTATGGAACGCTTGATGGCGCCCCGCTTTGCCCTGACCGTAGCCGAATATCTCGCCTTTGACCATGACATGGATATCCTCGTCCTGATAACAGATATGACAAACTACTGTGATGCTTTACGGGAAATATCCAATGCAAGAAAAGAGCTCCCAGGGCGTCGTGGTTATCCGGGTTACATGTATTCTGACCTCGCTTCTCTTTACGAACGGGCTGGACGCATCAGGAGTTCCCAGGGCTCAATAACCATGATCCCGGTAATCACCATGCCCGAGGATGATATCACCCACCCTATTCCTGACCTGACCGGATATATTACCGAAGGACAGATTGTTTTAAGCCGTGAATTGCACCAGCAGGGAGTATTTCCGCCTGTTGACGTGCTGCCGAGTCTTTCCAGATTAATGCAGAAAGGTATCGGTGCAGACAGAACCCGGGAGGACCATCGGGATCTGGCTAATATGCTGTATAAACATTACGCAAAAGGCAGGGAATTAAAAAAGCTTGAGGCAATTGTCGGTAGAGATGGCATGGCTGAAGCCGACCGGTTGTTTCTGGAGTTCGCCACAGTTTTTGAAAACGAATTTGTCTATCAGGGCGCTGAGGCCCGTTCCATTTACAAAACCTTGGATAAAGGCCTGGAGATTCTCGAGAGATTCGATCTCCTTCCTGATAACTTGAAGAAAAATGACAGGAATAGAACTTTATGATGCATCCAACCCGGACCAATCTCCTTCTTCTCAAGGAAAAATCCTATTCTGTCAGCAATTCCATAGGGATTCTTAAATCCAGGCGCCAGGCCCTAATCATCGAATTTTTAAAAACTTCAACTCCATATCTGGAATCACGCAAAACTATCAGGCAATTATACGGGGAAGGCATTGTTGAGCTGTTTTTCAGTTTAGGCCACACAGGCGAATCTGTTATTGATTCAATAAGCGAAGTGGCCACCAGGGAATTTGGCGTGGAAATTACGAGCCGGAAACTCTGGGGTCTTGAATATAAAGAGATTTATCCCCGAGACTCTGCAGTGCGGAATTTACATGCACGAAATTATGATACGCGGAGTACGACCGCCAACCTGGAAGAAGCGATATGGCGTTTTGAGAAAATCGTTGATGCCATTCTGGACATCGCTGCATATGACAACAAGCTGCAACGCTTGAGCAGGGAAATAATTCAAACAACCAGGCGGGTCAGAGTTCTTGAAGAACGCATGCTGCCCAAATTGAAGGGACAAATAAAGTCGATTACCCAATACCTTGGGGAGCGGGAAAGGGAAACCTATTTCAGGCTGAAACAATTCAAGGAAATCAAACACACCGCAAAGTAAGTATTGGTCCTGTTTTGTGCGGCTGCAGGAGCCAATGATTTGTAGCTTCAAGCGCTTAAATGCAGAGCATTCTCCAGGGTGCATCTTCATACTATGCGACCCTTTCGCGAATGTTTTATAACGAGACGGAGGAGAGTACTCACGGTACCGGTTCAGTTTGTCTTTGGACTTTTCACCGGCAGGGGTATTTTTAAAAGATTAATACCCTCTTCTTGTAATTTTTTTTCTTCAGAATCCGTGGTCACACCTCGAAGATTTCGTGGTTCGGCCACACCGTAGTGTATTTTAAGTGATTCCTTGGCCAAATCGGCCCCGACATCTTCGAAGTTTTCTTCTATAAATTTCTGCAGGGTTTCAAGCGCCTTATCAGCATCTGCCGGAGACACCGGGGAAGAGGAACGTTCAATGACGGGGGGAGGCACTGCACTGTTTGATGACTGAAAACGTGTAGGAGAGAGAATTTTTCGAATGTCCCTGCTGCCGCATTCCGGACACACCAGCAGAGAGGCTTTTTGCTGGCTGACAAAATCTCCCCGATCCTGGAACCAGCCTTCGAACGTATAGCCGCAGACACATGCCAAGTCAAAAACGATCATGGGATACTCATTTATCTTAATGTCACTGTTTGATGTATCATGCTGTTATTACTTAAAATAACATCTTGTATCCAGTCAATATCGGGAAATAACTTTTTTCCACAGGGAGAATGACCAAATAACTTTAAAACTAGTTTTTTATAGTATATATATCATTATAATACCGATAAATTATTAGAGAAATGTCATAAATAATGATGTATGGTACCAATCAGGCACCATTATTGCTTACTGTACAGTAAACGGTTTGCCTGCTGCTGTCACTTCAAATCGTTTATTATCAGCCACTTCAGAAGGTTGTAGCACTAAGGAGCATATTAACATGAATGATCTTAGCCTTATCACCTGTATTGTCCAGAGAGGAAGAGCTGAAAAGGTTGTGGATGCTGCACTCAAGGCGGGTGCACCCGGGGCAACTTATTACTATGGGCGCGGGACTGGTGTGCGACAGAAACTCGGTGTCCTGTCAAAGCTTATTGTCCCTGAAAAGGAAATAATTTTGATTGTAGTCAAGGACAATCAGGTCGATGCAGTATTTGAGGCCATCATCAAGGCAGGCAAGCTTGAGAAAAAAGGACAGGGGTTTGCCTATATCCATAAAATCGACCGGGCCATTGGTTTTCTGGAAGATTATTCCTGATGAGTGTTATAGGCACTGCCGCTATGAGACCAATCGCCAGTGAATATTTATAATTCCCCATGAGTGGCATAATAAAAGATTTCGCTTTAACCGCGCTTGTCATTATCCTTAACCACTGGATATATGGTATTGACGATGCTATTGCCTATGGCTTTATAGTAAATATCATCGTCAAAAACCGGACGCTCTTTATTGCCTCAGGACTCGGGGGATCATTTATCCTGCTGATTTCTTCCTCAATGTTTGAAAGTTTGGGGCTTTATAAAATCACCTATGGGCTCAGCAAGATACTTATTCGCGTGAGCCAGTTTCTGATCACCTTTTTTGCCATTCTCTACATTGTTTTCTACGCGGCACTGGGAAACAACCTTATGCGGGATAATGGCTATCTGCTTATGTTTTCTCTTGCTCTGATTCTCGGTGCATCCTGCTGGGCCCTCCGCATAATCGATTTCAACCACCCAACGCGCAATGATGTCTTGCCTGTGAGTGCGCTTTTTCTTATGGCAATTTTACTGGTTGAGTTTGTCTGGCCCTATTATAATTTCTAGTACAACTCCCCTGTAAGATATATTTTGCTCATTCAAAGGAATCATAATGCACGAATTCCTTTAATTCGCGGCGCTTGGGCGGAGATGGTTCATGGTCCGGATAGCCAAGAGGTATAAGTACCAGTACCTCGTGCTCAGAGGGAAGTTTTATGGTCTCTGCCACCTTGTCATGATCAAATAAACCCACAATAACTGTTGCCAGCCCCGAATCGTGGGCTGCCAGGCAGAGATTCTGAGTTGCCAGGCCCAGGTCATACATGAACCAGTCGCCAAACTTGGTTGGATACTCTCCATTATAATAGCCTGATCTTTTGAGCTGACCGCATACAACCAGAAGAACAGGGGCATTGACAATTGCCAGCGAGGATGGATTGCGGGGCGAGACCGCCTCCTGGATTTGTTTCTTTGTCTCAGTATTTTTGACCACTACAAAATGCCAGCACTGCGTGTTGGCCCAGGACGGTGCCCAGCGGGCAGCTTCAAGCACTCTGTTCAGTATCTCGTCAGGTATAGCTTTTTCCTGATAGCGCCGAATGCTTCTTCTGGTTTGGATAGTATCCATAATTTCAGACATTTTTGCCTCCCCTTTTATTAGAAAGAATTACCCTGCAAGTTTCTTGGCGATTGATGCAATATGGTTACCCTGATAACGGGCTGCAGCCAACTCATTTTCACTCGGGACCCTTTCCCCTTTTGAACCGGCTATGGTTGCAGCACCATAGGGAGAACCCCCGGTGATCTCATCCATGCGCATCTGTCCCTGGAAAGCATACGGCAGACCAACAACGATCATGCCGAGGTGAAACAGGGTCAAATGAAACGAGGTAACAGTAGTCTCCTGTCCACCATGCTGCGTATTTGAGCTGACAAAAACCGATCCCACTTTACCGACCAGGGCGCCTGACATCCACAATTTACCTGCACTATCCAGAAATTGACGCATCTGTCCGCACATGTTCCCGAACCGCGTTGGAGTGCCAAAGATTACGCCCTCTGCTTCGGCGAGTTCTTCCACGCTACATATCGGTACGTGGGACATTGTTTTCTGGGCCTCAACTGCCCCCATTTTTTCCAGGACATCTGACGGCAGGGTTTCCGGGACCCTGCGCAGAACCGCATCGACACCTTCAACCTGGTCCACCCCTTCAGCAACAGCCACAGCCATTTTGTAAATATGACCGTACATCGAATAAAACGGGATTAGCACATTCATTGTTTTCCTCCTGTTATTTTTCCACTAATTCGGCACTTATTATCTGGATACGAATTGTCTTGAGCTTTGCGGCATCAGGATAGGGACCCAGGTTGAGATTGGTGGTCAAAGTCTTGCCTGCAGAGATAACTGTTGGGAAACGGCGTGTGGTTTTCTGCATGTTACCTGCTGCGTCGGGATACTGGATAGCCAGCTGCAGGTCCCTGACCCCCAATGGGGCCTGATTATTTACCTGGGCCAGAACATATCCTGCATTGTTCAAACCTATCTGGATTTGTATATATTCATTGGCGTATCGTGGAAAATCAAGGCGGAGGAGTGCAGCCCTGGCTTGCCTGCCAGCAGGTGAATCAGATACTGCTGCTTCAGTAAAATATTGTTTTGCTTTCTGGGAAGAACCAGCTGACAACTCAAGCTCTCCAAGACTGTTATATGCTGAGGCAGTTGGCAACAATCTGGTACTTGCCTGCAGGTCTGCTGATGCTTCCTGCGTCAGATTCAGCTGTTTTTTAGTCAAACCCCTTTGCAGATAATAATAGAAATAGTTGCTGTTGAGCTCAATCGCCCTGTTAAAGTCTGCCAGTGCCTCGTTATAGCGTTGTTCTTTATAATGGATATCGCCACGCAAGGCATAAAAGTGGCCTTCCCTGGGTTCAATGCCGATTGCCTCCTGGGCAAATGTCAGTGCTTTACTGGTATCACCTTTTTCCAGGGCTGCCCTACCCTCGGCATAACTGTCATATGCTTTTTTGTCTTTGACCAGGGCGGCGATGCGCTCATCATACCTTGCTTTACCCACTATGCCTCCCTTTGGGAGGCTGGCCGCCGTAACCTTGTTGGCCTCGACACGTTCCATGGATGGGGGATGACTGGCAAAGAGGCCGGCCAGCCAGTTATGTGAACGATTTTCACTCAGCCGCACAAAGGTTTCCTGCAGTCCGACGGCGGCCATTGGATCATAACCGGCCCTCGCCATGTAGTGCATACCATAATAATCTGCCTCCATCTCATCATCCCGGCCATATTTTGTATGGATCAATCCCGCTGCTACCTGGGCCCCTCCAACAATCAGGTTGCTGTACTCGCTGCCCTGGACAGCAATACCTGTTGCAACCAAGGCTCCCTGGAGCATCATGCCTCTTTCCATCTGCTGTGCACTGTGTCGGGCTGCCGCGTGGACTATTTCATGCCCTAAGACAGCAGCAAGTTCTGCCTCGCTATCCAACTCCAGCAGAAGTCCCCGGTTGACCGCTATCTTTCCTCCGGGCAAAGCCCAGGCATTGGGGGTGGAATTATTGAGAACCGTGAATTCATAGGGCAATTTCCGGTCGCTGACAGCAGCCAATTTTTTCCCGACTTCATTGACATATGCCGTTAATTCGGGATTCACCGTGTAGTCTCCTCCCTGCATCTGTCTACTGGGGACGTAATTTTCCGTGCCTATGCTAATTTCCTGGGACTCGGAAATGAGGGAGAGCTCGTTTTTCCCGGTTACTGGATTAACGGCGCAGCCGTACAGATAAGTACCGCACAACAGAATGATGAACGCCTTGCGCATGATTGGCAACATGATCGTGGTTCTCCCGGTACGAGGTATTTTTTAATAACTATTATATCTTACACTATGATAAACCTGCCTCCTGAAATCAAGGAGATTTCGGGAGGACATTATTTTCTATCGGCAAAGTTGATGATTCACAAAAAACCGTCGGGAAACGCAGAAAAATGGCCAGGTCCTCCTTGACTTCCTGTCTCGCCAGAATTGAAAGATTGATAATGTTACTTGTAATGGGCCCGGTAGCCTCCAGGAATGCCTTGTGGCGACAGGACGATCTGCCAGAGCTGGTTGTTTCTGGCGCGGAATGAACCTGCACAGGAGAGGAGATAATACTTCCACATACGAAAGAACCGTTCATCGTATTTTTTCTTCAAGTCGTGCCAGTTGCTTTGAAAATTATCATACCAGCACATCAGGGTCTTATCATAGTCGGCGCCGAACGCATGCCAGTCCTCCAGCACAAAAAGCCCTTCTATGGCAGCAGTAATCTGTTTTGCAGAAGGCAACATGGAATTGGGAAAGATATACTTTTGGATCCAGGAGTCGGTGGTCTTCTGCGAGGTGTTGGAACCGATGGTATGCAAGAGGAACAGGCCATCCTCTTTCAGGAGGCAGCTGACTTTTTCCATGTATACTCTGTAATTCTTATAGCCAACATGTTCGAACATACCCAGAGAAAGAATACGGTCGAATGGCTCATCGAGGGTGCGGTAATCCTGCAGGCGGATTTCAACCGGCAGTCCAGCACAGCGCTGCCGGGCCAAGGCTAACTGTTCCCTGGAAATGGTGATACCGACAATTTCCACACCATAATTTTTTGCGGCGAATTGTGCCATGCCGCCCCAGCCGCAGCCGATATCAAGTATGCGCATGCCCGGTTTGAGTTCAAGCTTGCGGCAGACCATGTCAAGCTTGGCCTCCTGTGCTTTATCAAGAGTTGCAGCGTTTTTCCAGAAGGCACAACTGTAAATCATGCGCTTGTCCAGCATGCGCTCATACAAGTCATTGCCTATATCGTAATGCTTTTCCCCCACCGTGTAGGAACGCTTTACACATTGCTGATTCATGAGCAACGCTTGTAGATAATAAAGAAAGTCCCATACTGAAATAACCTTATTCTGAAGATTAGCTTTGAGAACGCGGCAGATGAATTCATCAACCTGCGGAACATCCCACCAGCCGGCCATATATGATTCACCCAGGCCGAGAGAGCCGCATTGCATAACAGTATGGTAAAAATTATCGTTGTGGACACGGATATCCCAGGGCCTGCGCCCGTTCACTGCAACGTCAGCAAGGGATAGAAGGTGCTCGATGCGATCGTGCAATTTTTTCGTCGTGATGTTAAGTGCAACAGAGTAATGCATGTGCCCTTACCAGTAAGAGAAAAAATTAATATGTTTATGGAGTTGGTTTATAAATTACCACTAAAAAAAAAAAATTCAAGGAAGCAGAATATTTTCATTCTGCTGCAGTAAAATCAAAGGGTATTGCCATTGCAGGCTGGTATTTTATGATGTGAGCTGTAAATCCGAAAACCATGCCAAATATTTGTTTCTGATATCAAGCCAGGAATAACGTTTCGTTAAAATGTTTGCTTGAGCTCTGTCAATTTTGCAAGAGCCTCCCAGAATTGACGTCATTTTATTGAGCAGGTCTCCATTTTCATAAAGATATTGAGCAGGGAAAAGTTCCGGATAGGATAACGAATTTGGAAGCAGTGGGTAACAGCCGGCACGGACTGCCTCGATTACGGATATGCCGTAAAATTCATGTTTGGCTGTTGAAACCACGATATCTCCCATGGTAAGCAGCCGTGCATATTCATCCCGTGATTCTACATAGCCGCAATGAATGATCTTGTGCGGGAGTTTGCTCTGTGCTTCAGAAAAAATAAGGGGTTTTCTCCTGAAAGCCTGCCCCAGGATAATAAGTTTGAAATCAAAGCCTTGCTCATCAAGCTCAAAAAGGGTTTTAAAAAATAATTTAGGGTTCTTGTCATGCTCCCAGCGGTGATTCCAGATAATTACGGGGAACGTGGAGTTTTTTCTTTGCAACTGTACAGCATTGTCTATTTGACTGAAATCGATGCCAGGGTTAAGGATTGATACCTTTGCTTCAATTTTTTCCATTACTCCTTCAAGCTTTATGTCAGGGCACACCTTGAGAATATTTTCTACTCCTTTCAGAAAAGTCTGCATATTATACGTGGTATTGAATGCCACCTTGTCTGATGCCAGGGCCGTGGTGAGATTTGTCAGAGCGAAATGCAGATCCCTTTCATCCGTTTTGCGAACCGGGTAGGCAAACTGGTTTTCATGAAAGTATGTATAAAATGGTAATTTGCAAAGATGACCTGGCAGAAGGGAACGCAGAGTGGCAACATCAACAAAGGACGAGCAGAAAATTACATCAATTTTTTTTTCTTTGAAAAGAGCCGTTATTTTATCGGCATAGAACGGAGCAGCAAGGCGCATACGCCATTTCCATTTCCGTGCCGGCAGGGTCAGCAGCATAAAATCAAAAGGCAAATGGGCCTGGAGGCCATCGAGAAATGTCTTGTGCGAGCCACCGTAGTAAGGTTCAAGAACCAGAATTTTCATGTGAAAGGCCTTGAATGATAAGGTTATGCAACTCATCCACCTCCAGTAAAAATGAAGCGGGCAGCAGTATGGTCGTATAATTATCTACAACAAGCGCCGGTCCAGCAAGGACTATGCCTGATGCCATATCGGCTCGTTTGAAAACAGGCACATTGACCGGCGTATGCTCAAAATAGACAGGCTGTTCACAGAAAGGTTCAACCTTCCTGTGAGTCGACCTTTTTTGACGGGGAAGTGCTTGTTTCTTGCGGTTTACTGTGAGCGAACATTGTATTGATACAAGTTCAAGAGGGGTATCCTGCAGCCTGTAGCTGAAATTGTGCTCATGGGCCTGATGAAAGAGTTCGATGAAGTTTTTTTCATATGGAATGCAAAGTTCATATGATTGTCCCTGGTAGCGCAGATTCAGAAATCTGGAGATGTGAATATCAGCTGGATCTCCATTTCTGTAAAGCGTTTTCGTTTCAGCAATGCCCCTGTCAACGAGGTTTTTCATGGTATTTGCAAGAACAGGAGTGTTCAATTCATCACCGCGCAGGAATAAGGCCTGCATATAATCAAGGGTCGGTTCTGCAAAGACCATGCCCTGGGCCGAAAGGATTCCGGCACGGGCAGGGATGACTATTTTCCGAATGTTCAATTCCCGGGCCAGATCACAGCAGTGCAGACCTGAGGCACCGCCAAAGGCGAAGAGACAGAATTCTTTGGGGTCATACCCCCTTTCAAGGGAAACTGCCCGGATGGCCTTTGCCATGCTGGCATTAACGATGCGAATAATGCCAAGGGCAGCTGCCACTGGTTCAAGTCTTAACTGCATAGCCAATTTTTTCATGGCATCATCAGCTTTCTGTTTCATCAGCTGCATGGTGCCACCCATGAATTGGTCAGGCAGCAGACGCCCGAGAATAAGGTTGGCGTCGGTTACCGTGATTTTATTGCCGCCAAAGCCGTAACAGATGGGGCCCGGTCTGGCGCCGGCACTTTCCGGCCCGACTTTGAGCAAACCTCCGCTGTCTATATGGGCTACTGAGCCTCCCCCTGCTCCAACCGTATGAATGTCCAAAACCTCTATGCGGATGGGGTAGTCGTCAATCTGGTGGTCTCTGGTCAGAGTCGGGGTCTGATCGCACAGAGAAACGTCAGTGGAGGTGCCTCCCATGTCAAAGGTAATGATCTTATCAAGTTTCATTTCCAAGGCAAGCTGATGAGCCCCGTGCACTCCTCCTGCAGGACCGGAAAGTACAGTATATATTGCGCGTTCTTCAATATTTGCGGCCGGAAGTATTGAGCCGTTTGACTGTTGTATTTGAAGGGAAACAGTGTTGTCAAGTTGACTCACGAGCCGTTTAATGTAGGAGGAAACAACCGGCCCGAGATAGGCATTGATCAGGGTGGTGGTCAAACGTTCATATTCCCTGAATTCCGGCAGGATTTCTGAGGACAGGGTTACAGGAATATGCAGGCTGGCAAGTTCCTTCTTAATAACCTGTTCATGGATATCATTAGCATAGGAATGCAGCAAACAGACGGCAACGGATTCTATCTTTTTCTCACGACAAATTTTGCGCAGCCGCCTGCCAACCGTTTTTCCCAGCTGCCTCAAAACGGTACCGTCAAACAGAATTCTTTCCTTGACGCCAACTACCAGATCCCGGGCTATGATTTCTGCTGTCCGGGTAATATTGAAATCGTAGAGTTTTTTTCTGTTCTGGCGGCCAATAAAAAGAATATCTTCAAAACCATGGGTGGTAACAAGCAGCGTTCTGGCCCCTTTTCGTTCCAGGAAAGCATTAGTGGCCACTGTACTGCCATGGATAATTTCCAGATTTTTGGGCAACTGTTGGCCGAAAAAATGTTTCAGTCCCTGGAAAATGGCTTGGGAAGGATCATCAGGCGTAGAAGGGAGCTTGAAGATCGTAAGCCCTGAATCGGACTGCAGAACAAAATCGGTGAATGTGCCGCCGGTATCTATGCCCAATAGTAAATTCATCTATTTAAGTATTTTTTTTGTCTTGGTTAGGAAAATATTTATCCGGAATCGGCGTCACCCTGACAACCTGTCCCAAAGGGCTCTCATCAACGTGCATCCGGCAGCCGTAACTTTCTTCAAGGGTTTTCTTCTGGAGCACAGCCCCTGGGGTTCCGGTTTTTGCCACCCTGCCGTTTTTGAGAAGGAGCAACCTGTCACCGTACATGGATGCCAGGTTGAGATCATGGGAAACCATGATAATGGTGGTGCCATTTTCCCTGCGGAATTTTTCCATCAGGTCCATGATTTTCAATTGGTGCGCCGGATCCAGGGCAGTGGTGGGCTCATCGAGAAGAATTATTTCAGGTTCCTGGCAGATGGCACGGGCAATGATTGCCCGCTGCAGTTCTCCGCCGCTTAACTGGAAAAGCTTGCGGTCTGCCAGGTGGGCTACACCAGTGAATTTCATAGCGTCCTCGGAAACACTGAAGTCATATTTCCCTTCCATGCCAAGAAGTCCAAGATGTGGAGTGCGTCCCATGATGACGGTTTCTGCAACGGTGAAGGGAAATCCCACTTCTATATGCTGGGGGACAATTGCCATGATTTTGGAAAGATTTCGCCGCCGGTAATGTAAAATGTTTTTATCCTTGATAGCAACCGAACCCTTTTGTGCTTTTAGAAGACCTGAGAGAACTTTTAACAGGCTCGTTTTCCCGGCTCCGTTTGGTCCGATAATGACAAAAAACTCTCCTGCTGATACTGAAAATGACACATCTTGTAATATAAATTTATTACGTAAACTCAATGATATGCTATTTATATCTAGAATTTGCTTCATGTCCTGTTCCTCAGCAGTAACACGATGAAAAGCGGCGCACCGATCAGGGCTGTGATAATGCCGACCGGCAACTCACCGGATGAAGGAAGCAGCCTGGCCAGTAGATCGCATAATATAAGGTAGGAAGCTCCGCCCAGCAGACATGCTGGAACCAGCAGACGATGATCCGGTCCAAGTAACAGCCTGAAAATGTGGGGAATTACAAGTCCGACAAATCCTATCAGACCCGATAAACTTACAATGATACTGACCATCAGGGATGTTATGATAAGAAGCAGCATGACGATATTTTTCACATTAATTCCCATGGCTGCTGCTGTTTCCCTGCCGAGAAGGAGAAGATTCATCGGGCGGGCTAACATGAAAATTATCATAAAACAGGGAAGTACCAGAAGAAGAATTGGCAGTTGTCCTTTCTGCATTGTGGCCAGGTCTCCCATCAGCCAGTAGAGAATGTGCTGGACCTGGAAGGAACGGGTCATGGAAATGAGGAACATGATAACCGCAGCACAGAAAGCATTCATCATCACTCCGCCCAGCAGCAGGGAATCTCTGCTGAGCATGGTATTTCCCAGGGTTGTGCCGGCAAGTGCTGTGACAAATGCCAGAACCAGAAGGCTGCCGGTAAAAGAAAAAATCGTCACTCCCGGGAAATAGGACAGACTGAGAAGCATTGCCAGTATAGCACCAATCGCTGAACCTCCGGATATACCAAGTATATATGGTTCTGCCAGAGGATTGCGCAACAGGGCCTGGAATACCAACCCACCCAAAGCCAGGCTGCCACCAACAAATGCCGCAAGAATTACCCTGGGCAGACGTATCTGCCATATGATGGTTGCCGTCGCATTATCAGTACCATTTTTCCCTGCCATGATCGCCAGGGTTTCCCAAAAATGTATCCCCGAGGATCCTGCAGCAATTGCAATGATGCCGATCAGTATGAGAAGTGCGCTGAGCAGAATTGTGATGAGTAGAATTCTCTTGCCAATGGACGTATTCATTCTTCTGTCTTCTTGCCGTCTTGCACAAAAAGTTCAGGATGGAGTATTGCTGCAATGACCTCCAGTCCTTGAACCAGCCTGGGAGTTGGACGATCAAAAAGTTCTGCATCGACCACAAATATCCTGTCGTTTTTGACGGCTGATACCAGATCCCATTTTTTCCAGGAATTTAAGAGATATTCCGGTGTCAATCCTCCTGCCATGGAACTTATCAGAACTATCTCAGGCTGCAGTACGATAATATCCTCCCAGGTATAGCGCGGATAGGAAACTTCCCCTGCTGTTGTGTTAATACCGCCAGCCAGTTCAATCAGTTCATGAATAAATGTGTCGGTGCCTGCAGAAAAAAGCGGTTCAGCATCAATCTGGAAGAATACACGCGGCCTGCTGGGTTCATTTTTAACTCGTTCCTGTACCTGCCCTATTCTTTTCTCCATTTCAAAAACCAACTTGGATGCAGCTTTTTCTGCATGTAACAATGATCCAAGTCCGGTAACCGTATCCATGATCTGCTGGAGATTCCGTGGATTTATGACATAGACCGGTATGCCGAGATTAACGATCTTATCAACGATATGTTTGGGGTTTCCATCTTTTGTGGCCAGGCAGAGATCAGGTTTCAGGGCAACAATTTTTTCTATATCAAGACGGACATATGAGCCGACCCTGGGCAGGGATTGCGCCTCTGACGGATATGTACTGTACTGGGTTACTCCAACGAGTCTATCCTCCTGTCCCAGATCATAAATAATCTCTGTTATACTGGGAGCAAGCGCGACAACCCTCTGGGGGTTTTCAGGAACCATAAGGGTTCTGCCAACCTGATCAGTTACTGTTCCTGCAAACATGTTGCCGGGTTGTAACAGGAAGAGCACTGCAAGAAAAAAAATTATGTGAACATTTCTGGGCATGAATAGGAACAGTTGCACATTATTATTTTAGTTTAAAGGTTACTGGAACCCTGACCCACATCGGTATTCTCTTGTCGCCCTTTTTTCCAGGTTCAAAGCTCCACTTTCGTACTGATGATACTGCAGCACGGTCAAGCAGTCCAAAACCACTTGAGTCTTCAATTTCCAGGGCATCTACCCGGCCCTTTTCATTGACCAGGACCTGCAGGATAACTGTTCCTTCCTGCCCTCTTTTTCGCGCCTGACCTGGATATAAGGGTGGAGCATTCAACTGGTAACGTGGATATGCCAGCTGTACTATTCCTGGCAAGGTTGTTTCCTCATTCTGCTGCACAGCATGACGTTCTGCCGGAGTGGCGGATTCCTGTGCCTTTGCAGATCCGCCTGGGTCTGGCAGTAAAATCTTTTCTATCTCTTCAGTATGTTTCAAGGCAAACTTACTCTTTTCAACAGCAGGTGGATTGATTTCTTTTTCTTTTGACGTAATGACTTTTTGGCGAAAAGGTTTTTCTGGTTTTAGTTCCCTTGCTGTCTTTTCCTCGAATACATGTTCTGCAGTTTTTGGTTTTTCTTCCTGCACTACCGGTGATGCAGCCATTTTTCTCTGATTCAGAAAAACGCGGACTGAGCGTGGCAGTGAAACAGTTGGGGCAAGATCAGGCCTTGGGTGATATTCAAAGTTCATAATGCTGAGATGTATTACTATTGCCAGAAAACAGGCAATGAGCATACGGGTTCGTCTATTTGATAGTTTCAGATTGTAATGAAACATTGGATATTCCTGCAGTTCTTATGACATCAAGGACGCGGTATAATTCCTGATAAGAAAGTAATTTATCTGCAAAAAGGTCGACCTGAACGGATGTGCTATCGCTGGCCATTAAATTCTTTCCCCGCAGAACGGCCTTTAGTTCTTCCGGTGAAACGTGCCTATTATCAAGAAAAATTTCCCCAGTATTTTTGACTGTGACCGGGACATGCAATTCTGTAAGAATTTCAGCAGTGGAGGAAACCGGAAGAGCCACAGGCAGACTGCGGTGCACTGCCATGGAAAGCATGGCATATATGAAAAAGACAAGCAGGAGAAAGACGATGTCTATCAGCGGCAGCATCTCAATACGAGGTTTTTTTGTCCCCAAATAGCCCCTTGGCACCTTCATGTTTTGGGACCCTCGCCGTTGCCTCCCAGCTTTTCATAGACGATCTCCAGACTGGTGGCATATTTTTCGATATTGAGCACAGCCTTTTCCACTTTGGAATTAAAATAGTTGTACGGAAATACAGAGAGAATGGCGATGCCCAGACCTGCTGCAGTTGTAATAAGGGCCTGAGCAATACCGGCTGTCACAGCCTGTGGCTGATCAATGCCTGCAGCTCCCAGTGCTTCAAACGAGGATATAATGCCTATGACTGTACCGAAAATACCAAGCAGCGGCGCCACGGTAATCATGGTATCCAAGACCCCCATATAACGCCGCATGCTCCGTATTTCTTCTGCAGCAGTAGCTTCCATGGCCTTTGCCATGGAAAAATCCCGATGCAGTATGCCGCTGACAAGGACCCTGATTATGAAGTCATTTGAGCCCGAGACTTTGTTACGTACTCCCGCCCAGTCGCCCTCACGGCAAAGCTCCAGCACATCTTCAATGAGTTTCATATTATGGTTCACGTCAACAGTTAACCAGAACAGCAGCCGTTCAATAATTACGGTCAGCACGAGAATAGAGCAGGCCAGTAACGGGTACATTACCGGCCCGCCATGAAAAAAAAGGTCAATCATACTTTTACCATCAATGAGTAAATATTTTTAAGATCGTAAGCGCTTCCCAATGACTTCACTTAATATTCATACGCCAGTTTGACAAAAACGGATCTTCCTGCTCCAGGATATCCCTCCACACTGGTTGCAAAGGTGTTGTAATCAGTAAATGAATCCAAATAGGTATCATACTCTTCGTCAAACAGGTTTGTGCCTAGAAGGGTGATAACCATGTGATATTTTATCTGCTGCGCCAGTTTCAGGTCAAAGGTCCAGTAACTGTCCATTTCATATGCAACAGTTTTTGTGTTGGGATAAAAACCGTCAGTTTCGGTCCTGTAAGTCACCCTGTCACCTGTATAGCGTGCAACTGCCGATACAGTCAAACCAAAATCTGTAAAATAGGCGAGCGCACCTTTGAAAAGATGCTGAGGTGTATAGGCAGCCCTTCTCTCCACCCAGTCATACTCGAAATTGGGCGGGAAATCAGGAGGAAATCCATAGTCCATAACTGTATAGGCCCTGCTTTCCTCCTCGGCATCAATATATGTATAGTGCAGGCCAAACTGGAGGTTAGGCAGCAGTTGGAACTTCGCTCCTGCTTCAAAACCGTCCCCGGTAAAAGAACGCAGGTTGACCGGTGAAAAAATACCATTGGAGTCCGGTTCCCATTGGATTTTATCGTCAATTGTCCAGTGAAAGTATGAGGCAGAGAAGAAGATGCGGTCATCCTGCAGGGATTGTTCCCAGGTAGCGTCTGAATGCCAGCCGGTTTCCGGCAGGAGATCAGGATTTCCCCTGCTGAAACCGTCATCCGGCCAGAAAAGATCATTGGGAGTCGGGGCCCTGAAATGTTTACCACTGCTTAGTTTCAGCGCTGTATTCTGCCCGGGTGTTGCTATAATACCAAAACGCGGCAGAGTTTCATGGCCAAACTCTGAGTTGTCTTCATAGCGGATGCCGGCAAGAACCTTTAGGGGTGAAAAGAACTGGTACTGCAATTCACCGTAGATGCCGGTACTGTGAAGGTCAGCGTCAATTATATTCCTGCTGTCCACAAGCCTCTCTCCTGAACCGTCCAGATCAACACTTTCATTTTCCCAGTCATAGCGGATATATTCTGCACCGAGGAGCAGATCACCTTTGTCTGAAAAAAAGATATCTACATTCCCCTCAATCTCGTAGACTGTGTTCGTGGTCCATGATTCAGCACCAGGTAAGCTTACAGGAACACTGAAGCTGTTCACATACCGCAAATAATTATAATTCTCCATTGATGTAATATCAGCCAACAGAGATATGTTCAGCATATCGTTTGGCCTGCTGTTTGCGGTAAGGACAAGTAATCCGTCCTCATCCCCTCCCCTGTCCAGCAGACTGGCGGAGTCACTGTCGTAGACAGCTACACCATCAACAAAATAGATCTCGGTACCTGATGGCGGCTTGACGCCGGGTCGACCGAATTCCCTGTCAAGGTATTGACCATAAAGGCTTAGGTCTAATTTTTCTCCATTGACCAGGACCAGGTTTAATGAAACATCCTTATGATCAAGATCTGAATTGGAACGGAATCCGTCGGTTTCATCATAACTGGCTGTCAGGTAATATCCCATGGTATTGGTAAAAAACAGACCATTTTCTAAACCGAAACGGTAAGTCTGTTCGGTGCCTGCTCCCCCTTCAAGCGTAAAATCCATTCTATCCTTTGTCGGCCTTTTGGTGAAAATAGAAACCGTTCCGCCCATGGCACCGGTACCGTACAGCAGGGAACCTGAACCCTTCACCACCTCAATATTGGCTATGCTGTTTATCGGTAGCCTTCCCATTTCGGCAAGACCGAGGGATGGTGAGTTGATATTGACACCGTTGATGAACACCTGGGTGGCCTCGCCGCTCATGCCGCGGATATGAATAGTCTGCGCAGCGCCACCGGAGTCCCCCTGCGTTCTCCAGTCAATACCGGGATCATTGGCCATCAGTTCTCCAACGCTTGCGGCAGGGAGGTCCAGAATATCATACTGGTCATAGAGGATAACACTGTTGGGAATATCCTGTCTCGTTTCCGCGGTTTTGGTAGCTGTCACAACCACCTCGTCCAGGGTTTTTATTTTGCTGTCTTCTGTCTCTGCAGCCGCAGATACGGCTGGAAATATCATGAGAGCAGCTACAGTTGCATAAAGTGTCTTTTTTGTCATTGAATACTCCTCCCGGATGATCCCATTAGGATTTCACGCATGGCGATCTGGAAGCCATCCCAGTCGCGTATCATCAGAAGAGTCATTTTCAAAAATGTTTGTTCATGTTTCATACCCATTCTCCTTGAAATTTTTTTATCAAGGGCCCGGGCAAAAAAAATCCCCGGACCGATTTCCATCGATCCGGGGATGTCCCTTTTTATCCTCTAGATCATATGCTGTACCTCTGTCCGCGGAGGCATGACAACAACTTCAGGCAGGTCTTCTGACTTCCGGATCATTCTACTGGCCGCGCCTTCCCATCCTTTGTGGTGGACAGTGACATGCTGCGGTTTTCGTCCCCGGTTACAGCGGCGGGCCCGTTTCCGATTTACACGGAATTCCCTTTTACGCTCTTTACCGAGCACCTGAA
>Ga0209536_100000283_pt1 | contig 80616 bp, 71 predicted proteins | sample DeeMarSeWOR28_12_FD_187461 | JGI IMG/M metagenome (GOLD analysis project Ga0209536, IMG submission 187461) | Marine sediment microbial communities from White Oak River estuary, North Carolina - WOR-2-8_12 (SPAdes) (version 2) | ecosystem: Environmental > Aquatic > Marine > Intertidal zone >...
ATTTATGATTGGGGATTTTTTTCAGATCATAGGGTATCCAAAGCTCGGTTCTCTGGCCTCTGAGCATCACGGTCTGGGCCATCATATTAACATCCGCCGGGGCCTGGCCCGCACGGGCGGCTTGCTCCAATTGCACCAGCCAGGCTTCTCCGGTGGGTTCGGCAACTGATTCGATTTTAATGCCGGTTTCCTTCGTAAAGTCCGGGAAGATATGCTTGTCAAAAGAATCTTTGAAATAACCGCCGTAGGCGCCGACTTTCAGCACGCCTTCGGCATGGACGGAAGGTACGCCGAATTCCAACACGACCACGCCGAGGATTGCGACAATCACGGCGACTGGCAATTTATGTACCTTTTTTATAAAATAGAATTTGTTTTTTGCTGACATGATAGGGTACCTCCTTTTAGGGTTGAAAGTTTATTCACGCAAGGGGGGATAAGTTAGGATACGAAACTATGTCAAAAACAGGGTTGAGTGTCAAGTTTCTACTGCGCTTTCGTTTTTTTCAGAGGAATGCAATTGACAAGTATTATAAATCTAATCTAAGACCTTGGGCAACAGTTGTGTGTTTTTTAGCATCTGAATCTTGCATGAGAATTGATGAGAAGCGGAAGCCTCCGACTCGTTCAAAATTCAGATAAAATGCGACCGGCAGATTGAATCGAACTTAAAAATTTGGAGAAGCGATGATGAGTACCAATTCTAAAACCCTGGATGAAACGTCGCGGCTGATTTTACACAGAACCCCTCAAACGGATGTCAAGAACGGCATTACCATCATGGTTGAAGGAGAAGGGGCCCGTCTTATCGATAAGGAAGGCAAGACGTATTTGGACATGGAAGCGGGGATTACACGACCTGTGCATGTCGGCTATGGTCGCCGGGAATTGGCTCAGGCGGCATACGACCAAATGTGCAAACTGCACTACTTTACCCCTTGCGGATTCGCCAATCAGCCGGCCATGCAACTGGCTGATTTGCTATCAGAAATCACACCTGCTGGCATCAACCGATTTACCTTTGAGTGCTCCGGTTCGGAAGCGGTTGATTCCGCCATGAAATTGGCCAAACACTACCATTACTTCGATGGTAATAAGGCCTGTTTCAAAGTCATATCCAGAAAAGGGGCCTATCATGGTGTGAACGGCTACGGTATAAGGGCCCTTGGAACCGTTATGCCGATGAGGCAAATTATGGAACCTGTCGCCCCGGGGGCGGTTTTTGTCGAGCCGCCGTATTGCTATCGCTGTCCGTATGGACTGAGATATTCTGATTGTGGCATCAAGTGCGCCAGAGATATCGAGCGGACAATTGAGTTTGAAGATCCGGAACTGATTTCCGCCTTTATCGGAGAGCCGATTATGCAGGGATTTGGAGCCCTGGCACCTCCTAAGGAATACTGGCCGATTGTCCGCCAAATTTGCTCCCAATACGATATTTTGCTCATTATAGATGAGGTTATTTGCGGCTTCGGGCGGACTGGAAAAATGTTCGCTGTCGAGCATTTTGATATTCAGCCGGATATGCTTGTTATGGCAAAAGGGATTACAAGCGGCTACGTTCCTCTTGGTGCCGTCGGCTGCACGGATGGCGTTATGGAACCCATTGAGAATTTTATTCATCTGCATACGTATGGAAATCACCCGGTACCATGTGCAACTGCTTTGAAAAATATCAACATCCTGCAGGAGGAAAACCTGATTCAACATTCCGAAGAGATGGGCACATATTTTCTGGATGGCTTGAAAAACCTGGAGCATCATCCCACAGTGGGGGAGATTCGCGGAACAGGACTTTGGCTGGCGATTGACTTCACCTCCGACAAGCAAACGCGTGCAGCGTTTCCGTTGGAGCGACTCAACCGCATTATCGCCCGGGCCAAGCAATACGGCGTTCTCTTTAAAACTATGGGGCATGCTCTTGAATTTGCGCCGCCATTGATCATTACCAAGGAAGATATCGATGAGGCGTTGGGGGTGTTGGATCGCTGTATTTTCGAAGAAGAAAAAGATATGGGATTTTAGGTAATTCGTTTCCATCCCGGAAAAGTGCTCATTTCTAAGTTTTTAACCACAGCGTCATCATAAATTGTGTATTTCCCCTTATTTCTCTTGACCCCAAATACCGACTTATGTATCTACAATTCTTTTAAAATATTATCGTGGATTTAGCCGGTGTCCAATTACAAATCGATCACGCCCCAGCAGTTACCCAAGTTTGCTGGGATAAAAACATTTATGCGGCTTCCGCATTCCCGAACAACCGAAGGGATTGATTTTGCCATTGTTGGTATACCCTGGGATGGTGCAACATCCTACCGAAGCGGGCAGCGAATGGGCCCTGATGCGATTCGCAAGCTGTCCGTAACGTTGAGACCATATAATCTGGCTCTGGATGTGGGGATATTTGAGCATTGTACCGGAGTGGATTATGGCGACCTAACGGTGGTGCCCGGATACATCGAGGATACCTATACCAAGATCGAGGAAGAACTCTCGCCGCTGATCGAAAATGGCATTATTCCCGTATCGATGGGAGGGGATCATTCCATCACTCTACCGGAGCTTAGGGTGCTTGCCCGTTACCATGGCCCCGCGGCTCTGATACACTTTGATTCGCACACCGATACCAACGAGCAGTATTTTGGAAAGCCCTATTATCACGGTTCTCCGTTTCGCAGAGCCGTGGAAGAAAAAATAATTCTTCCTGAGCATTCAATTCAGGTTGGGATGCGTGGTACGGTGTATTCAAAAAATGCCTATGATGACTCAAAAGCCTTGGGATATGAGGTTGTCACCATGGCTGCGATTCGTCAGATGGGTGCCCAGAAATTAATCGATGTGATTCGTGAGCGGGTCGGTCAATCAAACGTTTTTGTCACCTTTGATATTGATGTCCTGGACCCCGCTTATGCTCCTGGAACCGGTACGCCGGAAGTGGGCGGTTGGACTAGTGGCGAAGCCATCGAAGTGATTCGGGGATTGCAGAATCTTAACTATGTCGGATTTGATGTGGTCGAAGTCTTGCCTGATTGTGACAGGGCGGATCTTACCGCCCTAACGGCCGCCAACATAATTTATGAATTTCTATCTTTGATTGCGCTGAATAAAAAAATGACAAATGACAACGAGCACTGACGCTCAATTTAAGGAGGAAGCAATGACCGCGAATAATCAAAAAGTTGTTGTCAATTCCTGGAACGAATGGGATCCGTTAAAACATGTGATTGTCGGCCGCGCTGACGGTACGATGATTCAGGCCCCGGAGCCGGCCATCGAACGTAACTGGCCTGATCATGGATTTCCACTGGGCACCTTTGGACCTCTGCCCAAAGATATGGAAGAAAAGGCTACTGAGCAGTTGGACAATTTTGCCAAAATCCTTGAGAGCCGAGGAATCCGCGTGGATCGTCCGATGCCCTTGGATTTCAGCCAAACGGTTCAAACCCCGGATTGGAAGCAGGAAAGCATGTTTGGCTGCATGCCACCTCGAGATGTATTGTTGACTGTTGGGAATGAGATTTTGGAAGCCACTATGTCGTATCGCAGCCGATGGTATGAATATTTGTGCTATCGTCCCCTGCTAGAGAGGTATTTCCAAGAAGATCCAAATTTCAAATGGGAAGCAGCGCCCAAACCGAGACTTGGGCAAGACACCTATAAAAAAGATTATTGGCGAAAATGGGAAAAGAAGACTAACGAAGAAAAAGAGCAGGCGATTTACAGTCAGGACTGGGTTTTAACTGAGAAGGAACCATGCTTTGATGCTGCCGATATTGCTCGAGCAGGTAAAGATCTGTTTGTATATCTATCTTCGGTTACCAACCACGCCGGCATTGATTGGCTGCGTCGCCATTTTTCGAATCACCGTCTTCATGCAATTTGGTTTTATGAAACCAATCCCATTCATATAGATGCCACCTTTGTTTTGCTGCGACCGGGGTTAGCTCTCAGCAACCCCAAACGAAAACCAATGGCGCCGAATATGGTGGAGTTCTTTAAAAAGAATAATTGGGAGATCGTAGAATGCGCCGAACCGGCATTGGACGGCTATCCACCACTTTCGTTTTGCAGTCAGTGGCTGTCGATGAACACGCTTATGTTGGATCCGAAAACCATCTGCGTTGATGCTCAGGAAGTAAAACAAATGGAACAGTTTGACAAGCTTGGTTTTGAAGTAATCCCGGTGCCGTTTAGAGATGTGAGCGCTTTCGGTGGAGGGCTGCACTGTGCGACCGCCGATGTCTTCCGAGAAGGGGGTTGTGAGAACTATTTTCCGAATCAGTTGGAGGGATTTTAGGATTTTGACAAACATCATATCTCCAGTACCATATCCGCTGCATTACACCTAAGTATTTGAGAGGTCGGGTAGTTGCTTCAATCTAAACTGATCGGTTCAACGTTCCGGGTTCAGAGTTCAAAGTTTGCAAGTGATTGAAACTGAGTACTATATTGGTCAAGGTCAGGTATTTTCAGATTTCACCCTTTGGGTTAAAAGGCGTCGTAAACCCATTTAAGACGGGCTCCTTGATAGAAGCTGGTTAATCGTATTTCCAACCCGGAACGCTGAACCCAGAACCGCTCAACCTAGGTTCAATATATACGCTGCCTGCATGAGGCTCTTTCTCCCCTCAGCTATTTATGGCATCGGTTACATTCCGCCCAACTTTAGGGCAGGTGCCTCTCTATCCGTGTCTGTAAATCCGAGCACGCCGACTAAATTGGATGTTCGAGATTGACATTGTGGCATTCGAGTGGTAACAGTAACTGAACGTGTTTTAAAAACCCATCTAAGGCCCAATAGCCGCGTTGCAGGCATCTTCAAAATGCTCCCATACTACCGTGTATGCTGCGCCTTGTCATTGAACCTAATCTGAGGTTTTAAAACCACGTTTAATCAACAGCTGGGGGAGCCGAACCTGATCGGCTGAGATGAGGCTGGTAGCCTCGACCCTTGGAACCTGATCCGGATAATGCCGGCGTAGGGAAGTAAACCCATCAGTCCTTCCGCCCTGCTTTCCTCCGGCATGACTCTGCTTTGGAGGAAACGCTTGATGCTCACGGTCTCACGTCTTAGCAAATGTTTCGGTGAACTTTTCATTTTTAAAAATTTTGACTTAGAGCTTCCTAAAAACGGATTTACCGTTTTAATTGGTCCCTCGGGCTGTGGTAAAAGCACGTTATTCAATGTACTAAGCGGTGTCGTCAATAATGATGGCGGTGAAATAAAATGGTGCGGGGAGTCCGTAGCGCATTTGGGGGGAACATCCGCCTATATGCAGCAAAATGATTTGCTGTTGCCGTGGTTTTCCCTAATAGACAATGCTCTGTTACCGGCTAAGATTTCCGGTGAAAATATAGACAATGCTCGGATGAAAGCGCGGTCTCTATTTAAGCGGCTTGATCTCGAAGGATTTGAAACCTATTCACCTGCCGAAATTTCCGGAGGGATGCGCCAGCGATGTGCGCTGGTTCGGACGCTGATGTTTGAGCGGGAATTGGTTTTGCTGGATGAACCACTTTCAGCCTTGGATGCGATTACTCGAAGCAGTTTGCAGTCGTTGCTTGTGATGCTTCAAATCGAATTTCACAAAACTATTTTGATGATAACCCATGACATCGAGGAAGCGTTGATGCTTGCGGATGAGGTCCTGGTGTTGAGTCGACGGCCTATGCGGATTTTGGATCGATTTTCTTTGAGAGGTGCAAAACTCAGGCGAATCGATGATCCTGATTTGATCAAGATTAAAAAATATGTGCTAAACCTCCTGCAAGAGGAACTGGACATATGAGACGCTCGAACTTGATTGCCTTGGCGGCCATCTTGGTTATTTTAGCTAGTTGGGAAATGGTCTGCAGTGGATTGCACATCCCCGATTTTATTCTGCCGCCGCCTTCACGTATTATTGCTGTAGCGGTGTTTCAGGCAAAAACCATTCTGCCTCACGCCGTCACTACAGCGCTTGAGGTGTTGATTGGAATTCTTATTTCTCTGATGGTTGCGGTGGTGCTGTCGATTGTGATGTTTGCCCATCCATCCGTTGAAAAAACAATCGCCCCGTTCCTGGTCGCCTCCCAGGCGGTGCCGGTATTTGCCATTGCGCCGCTGTTAGTGGTTTGGCTTGGATACGGTATTGCCAGTAAAGTCTTGATGGCGGCCGTGATTATTTTTTTCCCAATTACCGTTAATTTGTTGGAGGGATTCAAAAGCTGCAATCAAGAATTTAGAGTCCTTTTTCAACTCATGGGCGCTGGATTCTGGAAAACAATGCGGCTATTATACTGGCCCTGGGCGCTGCCCCATTTTTTCTCAGGATTAAAAGTCGGAGTATCGGTAGCTACTATCGGTGCCGTTATTGGTGAATGGGTTGGTGCGCAGCAAGGACTCGGGTATCTTATGATCCAGGCCAATGCCCGGCTCAATGTCGACGTTGTGTTTGCGGCCATCGTATGGCTGTCGATTATGGGTTTGTCGTTATGGATTTTTGTTGGATTTTTGGAGAGAAGGGTCATCACATGGAAATCGTAAGAAATTTTCCGGGCGGTCAGTTCGTCCGGGTACCGGGGCGAAAAATTGGAATTTAGCATCTCCAACCGGTCAATGCATTAAACGTGAAAGGAGCAAAAATGGCAAAAAAAAGCGTAACGATCATATTTTTGATACTTATCTTCTCGGTCTGGGCCTCAACCGTCGGTGCGGCTCAGAGGCTCACGCTGATTCTCGATTGGTTTCCGAATGTTGATCACCTGCCCCTTTATGTGGCACGTCATCAGGGGTTATTTTCTGAAGAAGGACTTGAAATTAAAATTATCAGCCCTTCCGATACGTCGGATGGGCTCAAACTGGCGGCTTCCAGTAAGGTTGATATCGCCGTCTCATATGAACCGCAGACTATTATCGCGGCCGCCAGGGGATTGGATGTGATTGTATTTGGACGGTTAGTCGAACACCCCTTGACAACCCTGCTGTTTCTAAAGGGCAAAGGAATCGAAAAACCGAAAGATTTAGAGGGCAAGCGAATCGGCTATACCGTACCCGGGTTGATGGATGTTCTCCTAGATGCATTTGCCAAAGTAAATGATATCCAACATTATTCCGCAATCAATGTTGGTTTCTCCATAGTGCAGTCTTTGACAGCAGGCAAAGTGGATGCTGTAATGGGGCCATTTAAAACTTATGAAACCGTTGAAATGGCGCATCGAGGATATGATGTCGGATATTTTGAGCTGGAAAAATGGGGGATTCCAGACTACGATGAACTGATTTTTATCACCAGCAAAAGCACGCTGAAGAGACATCAAAAGGAATTTTCGGCATTCCGTCGTGTTATTGATCGTGCCATTGCCCTGGTGCGTCAAAATCCTGATCAGGCTCTGAAATACTATTTTAAAGAAGTGCCGGAGGCGGATCGCAAAACTGAGACCGACGCGTTCAAGTTGACCCTGCCCTACTATGCTTCAGATCAGAAACTCGAGGTACCGAGATGGCAGCAGTTTGCTGATTTTGCATTGACGTATGGATTGATTAAAAACACCGTTGATGTCGCATCCATTCTTTGGGCAGAGGAATAGACGCGGCTTTATTGCCCCGTCTAAAGCCTGATATTGAACAGATCGCGGGGCGTGCTGTGGATAAGCTGTTGACATTTAGGAGAAATACAAATAGGTTCGGCTACTCGACGGTTTCCGAAACACATTATATGGCGTTGACCAGATCCATTAAGTTTTTGATATTTATGAGTATGTGTGCCAAAGGAGTCGGAATTAGAGCCTAGGTCTAAGGAGAAGCTGCATGAATGTCCCATTTGTCGATTTAAGTCGCCAACTTGAACCTCTTTTACCGGATATACAGGCTGCCATCAGCAGTGTCATTGAACGGTGTGCGTTTGTCAACGGACCTGAAATCAAAGAATTCGAAACGCACATGGCGCAGTGGCTAAACTCACCCGAGGTTTGTACGGTGTCCAATTGCACACATGCAATTTATCTCACATTGAAAGCCCTGGGGGTTGGGGAAGGCCATGAGGTGATCACGGTGCCGAACACCGCCTTTCCAACCAGTGAAGCCATCAATTTGTCCGGTGCGGAGGTGGTGTTTGCAGATATTACGCCCGACTTCTATGCCCTGGATCCCCAAGCCGCCGAACAGGCCGTTACATCTAAAACCAAGGCCATCATTCCCGTGCATCTTTACGGAATACCGGCAGACATGGATGCATTTATATCCCTCGCAAGGAGGCATAATCTGTTTGTTGTAGAGGACGTTGCTCAGGCCCAGGGTGCCAAATACAAGGGGCAACAGGTCGGCACCATCGGACATGCCGGTTGTTTCAGCTTTTTCCCTTCCAAGAATCTGGGAACCTTTGGCGATGGCGGTGCCGTTTGTTCGGAAGATGTCAAACTGATCAAAAACGTGCGGATGATGGCCAACCACGGCAGAGAAGACAAATACACGCATCAACTTCTTGGAACCAATAGTCGACTGGATACCTTGAAAGCGGCCCAACTGGGGATATGCCTCAACTATCTGGATGAATGGAATCAACAAAGACGACATGCGGCGGATCTTTATGATGAACTTCTCAAACCGTACGAAGAAATTATGCGGCCTCAGGTTCTACCGGAATGCGATCCCGTATGGCATGTGTATGTCATCCGTTACAAGCGTCGCGATAAACTGGCAGCTTTTTTAAACCAACGCGGAATTAAAACCGGTCTTCACTATCCCTCGCCGCTTCATCTTCAACCGGCCTATCAATACTTGGGTTTGTCCCGGGGTTCTTTGCCCGAGGCGGAGGCAGCCTGTCGGGAGGTTCTATCTCTGCCGATGTTCCCCAAAATAACATCGGAGGAAGTGAACGCCGTGGCCACGGCTATTGGTCAGTTTTTTGAATCTCAAAATAGTGTTTGACTCCATTTTTTAAGATTAGGACACGGATAAACACGAATTACGCGGATAGTTGAGTTTTTTCAAAACAACCGAAGAGAACACCAATGAATTAAACATCCGTAACACATCTGAGTCCTAATTTTAGTTTGCTCATATGCTAAAAAAACAACAGAAAGTACCGCAATATGGTTCCGGAAGAGGTAACAATTTCAGTTGTCATCCCAGTATATAATGAAGAAGACAATTTGGAACCGCTGCTGAATGAGCTTTTCCCGATCCTCAAAAACCTCGGGAGACGTTTTGAAGTGATTTGCGTGGATGACGCCAGTACCGACAGCAGTTATCGAGTTCTGAAAAATCTAAAAAATAAATACTCGCAGCTGAGGGTCATTCAGCACACGATTAACTGCGGCGAGAGCGCCGGGCAGGCAACCGGTTTCCTCCATGCCCGTGGAGAGTGGGTTATCACGATGGATGCGGATCAGCAAAATGATCCCGCTGATATTCCTAGATTGCTGAAAGCCTCTCAAAATGTGGATGCTGTCTGCGGTGTCCGCAGCGAGCGTGAAGATGACTGGGTCAAACGGATTTCCTCCAAAGTTGCGAATGGTTTTCGTAATTGGGTGACTCGGGACATCATTACGGATGCCGGGTGCACATTTCGCGCTCTGCGCAAAGACGCTCTGCGTGAGATTCCTGTTTTCAATGGCATGCACCGTTTCCTTCCGACTCTTCTGCGACTGCAAGGGTTTACGGCTACCGAGATTGCGGTTAATCACCGCCCCCGGATCCGGGGCGAATCCAAATATGGAATTGGAAATCGTATGTTCCGGGGTCTGGTTGATTGCGTTGCTATTTTATGGTGGCGTAAGCGCAGTTTCCCTGCCAGGCGATTTATAACCGAAAATGAGGTCTCGATATCGTGAACGGCTTTGGATCTGATCATGACTCGCTCGCAAAAGAGAAGCAACTAAAGACACCTCGACAAAAAGAGGAAGAGCGAAAAAATATTCTCAAGGCTTTGATCCTGGCGGGATTCCTGGTCGCGACGTTTGCTTTGATACACCTTTCTCCACTAGGTGATTATCTGCAGGTTTCCCAAATTGATCTGTTGCAGCGGAAGCTGGCGGAATTGCAAAGCTGGGCACCCGTCGTTTTTTTGATGGGAGGTGCTATCCTCATCACGGTAGGAACCCCGAGATCATTGATAAGCATTTCGGGAGGGATTCTTTTTGGGCTTTACTGGGGGATGTCCCTGGCTTTGGGAGCTGCCTTGCTAGGTTCCACAGTTGTATTTTTACTAACCAAAATGCTGGGGCGACCATTGTTTGAGCAAAAAGTCGGTCCCTACTTAAAAATTATTGAGAATCATAGCAAGACCAATGGCTTCCTGATCGTTGTCTTGATGCGCCAGTTGCCGCTGACCTGCATTCTCATCAATGTGTTGCTTGGATTAACTTCAATTTCTACGGGAATTTTTCTGCTAGGATCTATTGTCGGGCTATTGCCGGAAATTGTCATCTTTACTCTCTTCGGGAGCAGTTTGCAGGAAAACTTTGTATTGAGGGTGTTGTTGGCAGCGTGTCTTTTAATTTTGCTGGCTTTGGTACTCAAAATCTGCATTCAACGCTCTCCTTTGGCTCAAGAGTTATTGCAGAAGTTGAAACGGAGCAGGGCCAAATCCGAGCTAACCGGCTTGAAAGGTTAAACCATGAAGCTCATGCAAATCGGAACCGGCCGCTGGGGCACGAATCACCTGCGGGTTCTCTCTAATCTTGGGGTGGATCTCTATGTTGCTGAAATCTCCGAGGACGGAAGAAAGAGGTGCCTCGAACAGGGAATACCTAAAGATCATATTACCAAAGATTACCGTGAATTTCTGGACGTGGTGACTGCAGTTGACTTAGTCACGCCGGCCTCAACCCATTTTTCCATTTGCAAGGAACTTTTGGAAAACGGAAAGGATGTATTTATTGAAAAGCCAGTTGCCGAAACAGTTGCCGAAGCCGATGAACTGGCCAGAATAGCATCTCAGCGAGATGCTATTCTTCAGGTCGGCCATATTTTTCGCTATGATCCGGCCGCGGACTTCATAAAAGACTATTTGCAATCCGGTCAAATGGGAGCCATTCAGTCTCTTCACGGAATTTTTTCCGGATTCAAACGGCCGCGGGCTGACGGCGGCGTTCTCATCTCCGATGCCATTCATTTTATTGATTTTTTCAACTATCTGATGAATGGTATTCCGCGAAGAGTCTTAGCGCGCTGTGAAGATTTGCTGCAAAGAGGATTGGATGACATGTCTTGGGTCTGGATGGAATATGACGGCATCCCGGCGGTGGTTGAAGCCAATTATTTTTCCCCTGATAAAAAGCGCCTGATTACCATTACCGGGGATCTGGGGACCTTGGTATGCGATTTTTCATCATCACAGGATAAAGTGAAGATTTATCGTAACCAGCATATCCTTGACCATGACACGTGGAAATCCATCAGCGGAGAAGTCATTCATAAAGAAATATCGCTTGCTGAACCTCTTTTTGTTGAGTTGCAAGACTTTCTGAGCTGTCTAAAAAACCGGTCCAAACCAAAAGCCGATGCGCGGGCCGGTGTAGACTCTTTGAAGGTGGTTGAGGCTGCAATACGCTCCCATGATAAGGGAAAAGAAATCATTCTGAAATAGCCGATAAAAATAGCGCTTAATTTAGTGTTTTTCGATCAAGGTGATTACCTCAAGATATTTTCAGCCTTCGATGATGAAGAGGATCTTGTTTAATAGCACCCCCTGTGTTAAACATTAACCTTGCTGGTGATTTTAAAACATTTTATTATAATGCAAGTTGACGTTTATCGATTCATTGAATGCCAACCAACACGTTATTGGGGAGGGTTGTATGGCGGATATAATGGAAATTGTAAAGAACAGAGACCCGCAGGAAAAGGAATTCCATCAGGCGGTCAGTGAAGTTATGGCGTCCGTCAAGCCGGTTCTTGATCAGAATCCGGTCTATCGGCAGGCGAAGATACTCGAAAGACTGGTGGAACCCGAACGGATCATCATGTTTCGAGTCCCTTGGGCGGATGATCAGGGAAACGTCCAGGTGAATCGCGGTTTTCGGGTCGAGATGAGCAGTGCACTGGGGCCCTATAAGGGCGGGCTGCGCTTTCATCCTTCGGTAAATTTGGGTATTTTGAAGTTTTTAGCATTTGAGCAAGTGTTTAAAAATGCATTGACCACGTTGCCGATGGGCGGTGGTAAGGGGGGATCCGATTTTGATCCCAAAGGCAAATCAGACAATGAAGTGATGCGATTCTGTCAAAGTTTTATGTCTGAGCTTTTCCGTCATATTGGCCCCGACACAGATGTACCTGCTGGTGATATCGGCGTCGGCGCCAGAGAAATCGGATATCTCTTCGGGATGTACAAAAAACTCCGCAATGAATTTACGGGAGTTTTGACCGGGAAGGGCTTAAACTGGGGCGGCAGCTTGATCCGTCCGGAAGCAACCGGATACGGTTCGGTTTATTTTGCATCAGAAATGCTGGCAACGCGTAATGACTCATTGGCAGGTAAACACTGTCTGGTTTCGGGTTCAGGGAATGTCGCCCAATTTACCACCGAAAAGCTCATTGATTTGGGCGCCCACGTCGTAACCCTATCCGATTCTTCCGGTTATATATATGATGAAAGCGGCATTGATCGAGAGAAGCTCGATTTTATCAAAGTTCTGAAAAACGTCCGCAGAGGGCGTATTCATGAGTATGCCGATAAATATCCGTCTGCCGTCTATACGGCGGTTGATCCAGCCTTGGATTACAATCCGCTCTGGAACCACAAAGCTGCCTGCGCGTTTCCAAGTGCCACTCAAAATGAAATCAACCAAAAGGATGCTCAAAATCTGATCAACAACGGCGTTACGGTGGTTTGCGAGGGAGCCAACATGCCGACTGTCCCCGAAGGCGCAGACATCTTTCTGGATGAAAAAATCCTTTACGGACCCGGCAAGGCCGCCAACGCCGGAGGCGTTTCGGTTTCCGGTTTGGAAATGACACAAAACAGTATGCGGCTGGCGTGGACGCGCGAAGAGGTGGACAACCGGCTGCGGATGATTATGAAAAGCATCCATCAGACTGCTTTGGAGGCGGCTGAACAATACGGCACTCCCGGCAACTATGTGAACGGTTCCAATATTGCAGGATTTGTTAAGGTAGTTGATGCCATGTTGGATCAGGGATTGGTTTAACTCGCCTGACGCGCAGCATGGGGCAGAGGGCGGAAAGGCTCTTTGGGCTGGAGATTGGATCAATGCCTAAAGTGCCTTGTATCCTGAAATAACGTGGCTGAGACGCAAGACCTATCACGTCCTAGCTTGTAACTATGCGGCAATTGCACATTGCCAAGAGATCGGTTCATTGGGTCGTTAGAAGGGAATGCTGAACATAATTATCATTGGTGTGGCGATTATATTGCTTGCCCTTCTCCTTTATTTTGAAAAAGCGAATCAATTTAAAGGTAAGGTGCTTACCAAAACCGTTCTTTCCTGCCTTTTTATCCTTACGGCGCTTGTTCAGCAAAATTACATGCCCGGATATTATTATCTCGTATTGGTTGGTTTGATGTTTTGTTTGGGTGGAGATGTTTTCCTGGCCCTACCTCAGGAGCGGATGTTTCTGCTTGGTTTAGTTTCGTTCTTAGTCGGTCATGTTTTCTATGTTTTCGGCCTCTATTATGCTGCCGATTTGAGCGCGTGGACATGGACCGGTATGGTGGTCAGCCTTATCACCAGTTGTGTGGTATTTGTGTGGTTGAGACCCTATTTGGAAACCATGTTGATACCGGTTATTTGTTATATTTGTGTGATCACTTTCATGGTTGTGGGAGCCTGGACAGTGGTCGGGGATTCCTTGCTGGATCTGAGGGGTCGATTCCTGGTTTTTATCGGTGCCCAGAGCTTTTATTTCTCAGATGTATTCGTAGCTCGTGATCGGTTCTTGAAGATGGAGTTTATCAACCGCCTTTTTGGTCTACCGATGTATTATTTGGGCCAGTTTTTATTGGCATTTTCAATTGGATGTCTAAAGCCGGTTGCGGTGTGATGTGTTTGCGGTTCAGGGTTCAGCCCCAATTTAGTGGTAACTATGTTTTCCGGATTTACAAACTAAAGGGATTCATGACAGACTCCGGACCATGATTAAAGAACAAAATTAGACATTCGTTTCAAGACGGTGAGATGATGGACGTATTTTAGTCTTTCACTATTTTTTTATAGGCTGCAAAAGCCAGAACCCCCCCCGTAATTCCGCCGCCAGCCTGGATCAGGTTAGGAATAATTTCTGATACGGCCCCCTGAAGACCAATGTTTGGCATAAATGCTTCAGCAACAAAGTAGCACGTAACCATCGATGCGCCGCCCAGCAGAAGTAAAAGCCAGCGGCTGAATTTCTGCCGGCCGGATGCCAGAGCGCACAATCCGCCCTCTGCTCCTTTGGCAACTAATGTAATTGGCGCAAACATACCGAATCCGCCGATTATATCTGCCAGCGCAGAACCAATTCCCCCTGCGCCCGCACCCCACCACAAACTTTTTTTGCGGCTCAGGCTTCCCAATACCAAACCGGAGAACACCACGGCGACATCTCCAAAATTAAAATAGCCTCGGCTGGGTAGCGGAACCCGGATAAATAGTGTTATCAAGGCAACAACGACGGTAAGTGCGATAAAAGCAATTTTAACATTTTTCATTCGTTAGCCTCGTATAAATGTTGATATCGGTTTCTTAGCAACCGGTTTGAATTCTCAATTTCCTCATAAAGATACAAATACAGAGCAATTATGAGGCAGGCATACTTCTTCATTGCGTATTTAATTTTGCTGCCGAATTTTAATTCCGAATACGTGCCCAGATACCAGGAGAAACGGCGCAATATTTTCTCACCTTTTGAAAACGCCGATTTTATCGTGATTAAATCAACCCGTTTTTTCATTGAAATCGGCAAGTTGAGGATATCGAGGTAAGTAATGTAAGTCAATATGACTTTTAAAAAAATCAGTGAGCTGGGAAACACAAGACATTTGACAAGCGTATCCTCTAACCAGTCCTGCCTGCCAAGCAGCCGGACATAGTGAAAAATTAGTCCGAAAACAAAAAGACTTAACACAAACGGAAAACAAAACCTCAGCAGGGAAATCGTTTCGCGCACCGAAAATCGCAGCATATTCCATCCAATTACTCCCATAAAAACGAGCAGTTGAATGGCGATATGATCATAAAAGGGGCCGAAAATAAAAAGCCATAAAAACGAGAGTATGGACATCAAAATGACGGCAAGTTTTACAATTACCATGGTTATCCTTGTTTTACCCGGACATGTTTAAAGCGACCATCAAAATTGATCAGTTCGAACCTCACGTTGCAGATTCTATATTTTTCAGCAACGGCGTCAGGCCGGCTGTAGCTCAGATGGGTAACGATAATATAGGTCCGGATAAATGAATCACTCCAATCAAAGATAAATCCATAATCAGGAAAATATTTATCAAACTCATCCATTATAAAAACGGTTGCAGATTTGCTGTTATTGAGCCAAAGCCGTAACAGCTCAATCTCATCATTGTTGGGCACGTTGATCCCCTGGATCGAGAGCAGTGCTCTCAGAGTATACAATTGAATGCGAATATCCTGACCGATGTATATATAATGGATGTTGTCGTTTTTGAGGCGGGGGATGATTATTTTCTCAAGAAAGCTTGTCTTTCCAAAGCCATTGCCCCCCCTGAAATAAAAACAATTACCTCTGTTTTCAAAATCAAGATCGTTGCAAACAGTAAAGTTCAGGCCGCGGTCTTCTAAACGATATTTACCTTTTTTTATCTGCATACCCTCAAAGAATCTCGTGAATGTGGTCTTTTTTATGGGCGAACAGCTTCATACCATAGGTTGCGCGCATTGCTTCGAACTTGGTTAATAACTTCGATCGGTTGTCGTGACTTATGGAGTCCAGAACATTGCTCAACAACAATTTTAGGTCATAGATTTTTTGATCGCGAATCACAGCGGTGATTAGAAGACAGGCTAAGATCGCCTTTTGTCCGCCGGAGTAGGTATCGAAATCCTTGCTGCCTTTTGCATCATGTATGTCAAATTCTTCAGCCTCATGCATGATATTCTTCGTCATGGCATCGTCATCCATACGCTGGAGCAGCCAAATTTCCTCACGGATGGAAGACGAGATAAAGAGATGATTAAAGTCCAAAATCAGGTAACCATCCCCGTATGTCTTCAAAATTGCGTCTAAATTGTAAATTGCCATATACCTTTTCAACTCCCTTGAAACGGAAATGCCGCCTTATATATCATAGTGAGAGATGAAAACAAACCTAGAGCAATGAAATAACGTGACCGTAAGAGATGTGCGCCATTTGGATTCTGCGTGTGTCTGTTTGTTTGTATGTGGCTGATTAAATAAAAATTGTGCTCAAAAAGTAGGCGCAGCGGCTTACTTCTCGGAATGTGAGGGTGGTTCGACTTCTGAATCGAGCGTTTTGAGGCGGGTTTCGAACTCGGCGTTGCGGATCTCGAGGTCACGGGTTAATTTTTCCAGTTCATCAAACAGCCGGTCAATTGTTTGCTGGCATGAATGAAGGGCCTGGGATATTTCAGCAATCCGGGTGCCATTCTGATCCTGGGCGGCCTGCTGCATGGATAGATTCAGGCGCTCCAGCTCGGCTTCTTCGTTTTCCACTTGGTATTCCACCTTGATTATGCGCTTCTGGATAGGCCTTACGACGCGAGATCGCTCGGAAATAATTTCCGATCTTCGACGTCGCAGGTCTTTTTTCGTCAGTTTTGGAGAAGCATTCGTGTTGCGATGTTGCTGTCTTTGGTTGACGGCTGCCATCGTTTCATTCTGCCAGCCGCGTATTTCCAGAAATTCTTGATAATTTCCGTCGAAAATCTCTACGGTTTTGTTCTGAAACACGATCAGCCTCTCCGCCAATGTATGCAAAAACATTTCATTATGGGTAACCATTATGACGGTTCCATCAAAACTGTCGATGGCTGCCAGCAACGCGTCGCAGGATTCCATATCGAGATGATTGGTGGGCTCGTCAAGCAATAAAAGATTCAACGGAGTGGCCAACAGCTTGCCGAGCATAACCCGGCTCTTTTCCCCTCCGGATAAAACCCGAATTTTTTTGAGGGCGTCATCTCCTGAAAAAAGCATTGCACCGCAGATATTACGTGCCAGCTGAAGATCTACATCTGCATGTGCACCGAGTATTTCCTCCTCAACGGTTCGGGTTTCAAGCAGACTCTTAATATTGGTTTGTTCAAAAAAGCCCTTTTTCACCGACGGGTGATATATGAGGTCGCCGTTCTGTGGTGTCAATGATCCGGCCAGCAGCTTTAACAGCGTCGTTTTACCTTTCCCGTTCTGGCCGACGACACAGATCCGTTCACCGGCGCTGATGCTGATATTAAAATCCTTGATGATTTCATTATCGGCATCATATGCAAAGGACAGGTTGCGTGCAGTTAGCACGTGTTTTGCCGGCGAGGCAGTGCTGCGAAAAGAAAAGTCAAGAATTTTCAGTTTCTCAAGCTTCTCCTTTTTTTCCATTTTCTGGATGGTTTTGATGCGTGATTGTACCAAATTTGCAAGTCTGGCCTTGGCCCTGAAACGGGTGATAAATTGATTGATTTCCTTGCGGCGGCGTTCGTCTTTTACCCGGGTTTTTTCATAGACTTCTTCATCCTGAGCGATCTGATCGTAATATCTGGCGGTATTACCGGCAATTTTGCGCACCCTTCTGCGGTGGATACCCATGGTGTGGGAAACAAGCTTATCCATAAAACTTCTATCGTGGGTAATCAACATGAGTTCGTGGGGCCAGGTGCTCAAATATTGCTCGATCCAGCGAATGGATGTAATATCCAGAAAGTTGGTGGGCTCATCTAAAAGCAGCAGGTCCGGCTCGGAAACCAGGGCTTTGACAAGATTTAATCGGACCTGGTAGCCTCCGGAGAATTCGTTTGGATGCCGGTCAAGGTCTTCCTCGCTGAAACCCAGACCCGAAAGGATTTTTTCAACCTTCCAATAGTGATCCCTTTCATTATCGGGGAGCGCCGTCATTCCTTCTTTCAGAACCGAATTTTCCTTAAAATCTAACTGCTGCTTCACGTACCCGAGCCGATAATACTTCGGAATAACAACAGATCCGCTGTCCGGTAATTCTTCTCCGGTAATCAAGCGCATCAGGGTTGTTTTACCATGTCCGTTTCGTCCGACCAGCCCCAGACGTTCCTTTGAATTTAATGAAAAGCTGATTCCATCGAAAAGAAGCCGGTTACCGTAACGTTTAGTTAGATTTTCTACTCGAACCATATCCCGATTATACTATCTTGACACCCTAGCTGCATTCGACTATACTCCGCCCTAACTTAGTGAAATATTTTCGTAAAAATACTTCAAACGGCGCGATGACAAGCGTCCGCAGGATACCATCAATGGCGCAACTTGTCACCTCTAAAAATTTTGTCTCATCTTTAGGCAATCATACAATTAATATGGTCTTAGAGTTGGGCCGAATCGCCCTATTTTTTATTAAGGGATTTGTCCTAATTTTTTACATGCCCTTACAGATTTTAAAAATCAAACAGCAGATCTATTTCATCGGCATGAAGTCACTGTTTGTTATCTGTCTAACCGGAGCATTTACCGGTATGGTGTTGGGTATTCAAGGATATTATGTCCTGGTTAAGTACGGATCCACTGGAGCGCTGGGTTCGGCTGTAGCGCTCACCCTAGTCCGCGAAATGGGGCCGGTGCTGACCGCCATTATGGTGGTTGCCAGGGCCGGATCTGCCATGGCAGCGGAAATTGGGATAATGCGAATTTCTGAACAGATCGATGCCTTGGAGACCATGGATATAAACCCCATACGGTTTTTAGTAAGTCCCAGAATCGCCGCTGCTCTCATAAGTTTTCCCCTCTTGACGGCCTTATTCGACGTTGTGGGGATATTCGGGGGGTACATGACCGGATCGGTGTTACTCGGCATCAATCCCGGACTTTACTTTTCCAGAGTGGAATCCAGCGTGGATATGTCGGATGTTACCGGAGGCTTCATCAAATCAATCGTTTTCGCCATTGTGGTCGTCACGATTTGTTGCTACCAAGGCTATTTCACTCATACCCGGGCTGAATTCGGCGCAAAAGGGGTAAGCTTGTCAACAACGTCAGCGGTCGTCCTCTCATGTGTCTTAATTTTAATCACGGACTACGTTCTAACGTCATTTTTATTGTAAATACCATTTTAAGGAATTATGAATCTACCACTTATTCAGTTCAAAGATGCTGCGAAACATTTTGGTCACAACTTTGTTTTAGATGGAGTTAACCTAAGCATTTTCAAAGGTGAAATCACGGCCATTATCGGTAAGAGCGGCACCGGGAAAAGTGTCCTGTTAAAGCACATCATCGGACTTTTTGAACCGGATGCCGGTGATGTCCTGTATGAGGGCAAATCGCTGAGGGATATGAGCAGTAACGAGAAAAGGGCTCTGAAACGAAAATTTAGCTATATGTTTCAGGACTCGGCGCTCTTTGACTTTTTGACCGTGTATGAAAACATTGCTCTGCCGCTGAACGAAAGAACTTCCCTGCCGGAGGCAGAAATACAACGGCGCGTACGTGATAAGATGCATCAACTTGATTTACACAAAATCGACGATAAATATCCGTCCCAAATATCCGGTGGAATGAAAAAGCGTGTGGCATTGGCCCGAGCCTTAGTGACCGATCCGGAAATTGTTTTGTTTGATGAACCCACCACCGGGCTGGATCCCATTCGTAAAAATGCGGTTCACAGCATGATTTCCGATTACCAAAAACGGTTCGGCTTCACGGCCGTCATTGTGAGTCATGAAATACCTGATGTCTTTTTCATCTCTCAACGGATTGCTATGATCGATAATGGCAAGATTCTATTTGAAGGGATCCCCGATGACATCCAGCGAGCGTCAGATCCAGCTGTAAAAAATTTTATTCAGGGGTTGGAAAGCCCGCACGATGATTTGACCGGAATCGCATCACAGGCAAGCGGCCAGAGAAGGCTGAAGCAGGAAATGAACCGATTGCAGCGTCATAAAATTCCCTTCTCCATTATTCTTCTATCCGTGGAAAAATTGGAAGATTTGGACCGTATCGCAGGGCATATGGCCAGCCAAACCGTGTTTAAATCATTTGCCAACCATGTGAAACAGAACATATACATTACCGATACGTGTTTTCGATATGACATGAATAAAATAATGGTCGTATTACCGGATACCGATGCAAATCAGGCTGAGATGTTTTGTCAAAAATTATCCCGAAATCTTGACGGGAACCTGCTGATTGAGGAACATGAGTCTCTGCACGGGTTCTGTTTTTCGGTCAATGCCGGGATTGCCCAAGCCAGAGAAGACAGTCGCCTGGAGTCTCTGCTTGGGGAAGCGGAGGACACGCAAAATATATTTTATGAATGCAGGCTTTAGACGCTTAATTGAATTGGATTTGTTTTTTCTGGAAATAATCAATCGTCCATTGTACATTTGGGGGGCAATATGAAAAAAACATCCGTTGAGATGGGAGTCGGCATTTTTGTTCTTATTGGGATTATCTGTGTGGGTTATCTGGCGATCCGCCTGGGAAAAATGGAATTGCTCGGTGACGATCATTATTATCTCAATGCGCGATTTCAATCCGTTACTGGGTTGAAATCCGGTGCCAACATTGAAATTGCGGGTGTCCCGGTTGGTCAAGTGGATTCGATCTCCCTTGATCTTGAAAACAATGTCGCCCTGGTTAAATTGAAGATCAAAAAGGAAGTAATCCTGACCGATGATGTTATTGCCTCCGTGAAAACGGCTGGATTAATTGGTGACAAGTACATAAAGATCTCTCCGGGTGGCTCGGATGAGGTTCTGGAACCCGGAGATACGATTACTGAAACCGAATCCGCTTTGGATATAGAGGAATTAATCAGCAAATATGCCTTTGGTGACGTATAATCCATGAAAACTCGCGCGCCCCAGACGTGCATCAGCGCGAATTTAATGAATCTATTCTGCAATAAATTGGCAATGGCAACCTTCTTGTCGATTGTAAATTTCTTCTGATCCGCTCAGCTCTTGACAAAATGCGGTAACTTAATATGTTAATAACGCAATTATATGGGGACAGCGTATTTATGAATTGTTCTAATTAATTCCGGCTGGTCCGGCTCAGGAACAAGGAGGCCCTTTATGTCCGAGGAAAAAAAGGATTTTGTGGTAAAAGACCGCAGATTATTTGCCCAAGAATCCCAAAAGGAAGAAGAAAAGACAGAAGAAGAAACACCGTCGGGCTCTGCAACTCAGGAAGCGGAAACAACTGAACCCCGGGAGAAGGAATCCGCCGCGGAATCCGAAGAGCAACCCCAGCTTCCGGAGATTAACTTTCCAACGTTTGTCGCATCTCTAAATGCTTCAGCCCTCCTGCATCTCGGTGCTATTGAAGATCCCACCAGCGGTCAAAAGGAAAAAAACCTTCCATTGGCGAAACAGACAATCGATATTTTAAGTATGCTCGGAGAAAAGACCGCAGGAAACCTAACCAAAGAGGAAGAGAACCTGCTGAAAAATATTCTCTACGATTTGCGACTAATGTACGTCAAAGAGATGAGGTAACCGAAATCCAAGAGAATGATGACCTAAGCGACATGAATGAACCATAAACCATCGTTAATGAAAATTCTGTCTCCGGCCAAAATCAACTTGTTTTTACAGGTAACCGGAAAGAGACCGGACGGCTATCACGAGTTGTTCTCGTTGATGTGCCGGGTCGATCTCTGCGACGTTATTCAGCTTGAATTTGGTGGCCGTAAAATACAGATTGAAACAAATAACTCTCAAATACCACTCGATGAAACCAATCTTGCTTTCAAAGCCGCAACTCTGTTCCTGAATTCTTTAGACAAAAAAGACGGTCTGAATATAGCGATCGAAAAAAACATACCGGTCGCCGCAGGACTCGGGGGAGGAAGCAGCAATGCCGCCAGCGTTTTGTTGGGACTGAACCGGCACTATAATTTTCCAATAAACCGGGAAGCTCTGATGTCCATGGGAAGATCTATTGGAGCGGATGTGCCCTTTTTTATATTTCAGAAAACAGCTTTTGCCACCGGAATTGGAGACAAATTGGAAGCCTACTCAAAGCCCTTGCCTTATTGCCTTTTGCTGATTTATCCAGAAATTAGGGTGTCAACCCATGAAGTTTATCGGAATTTTAATTTAAGATTGACAAAATGCAAAAAAAAACTTAAAAAAACCCCTTTGAAGAAAATCGGTTTTGATGCATCATTACACCTTTGTAACGATCTTGAATCCATAACGGCATCAAAATATCCGGTTATCAATTCTATTAAAGAGCGACTCCTAAAGCATGGGGCGGTGGGGGCACTGATGTCAGGAAGTGGACCGACGGTATTCGGTCTTTTTTCTGATCCTGAGACAGCTATAAAGGCAAAAGAAACGTTCGATCTCGATACTCAAGTTGAGATCTATCTTACTAAAATTATAGACAAAATTAATTTTTCTGATTGTTAAACGCCGATATCGATGTCAAAGGGCAAGGGGTTCTTATGTGCTTGGCGTTTATATTTTCTCTCGCATGATGGGGCGTCGTCAAGTGGTAAGACACAGGATTTTGGTTCCTGCATTCGGAGGTTCGAATCCTCCCGCCCCAGCCATAAAAATTCGGAATCACACTCCAGATATTATTAGGACAATTTTCTAAGCGCGTTTATACGCTTTCGGCGGAAGATTAAGATGGAAGGCATTGCCATATTCACGGGGAACTCCAACCCTGAGCTTGCAAATCGAATCTGTGAGTATCTGAGTTTGCCGCTTGGGGGCGCTAAGGTCAAAACATTCAGCGACGGTGAAATTCAGATCGAAATCAATGAAAATGTCCGCTTAAAGGATGTTTTTGTTATTCAATCAACCTGTTCGCCTGTCAATGACAATCTCGTTGAGCTGCTGCTGATGATTGACGCGTTTAAGCGCTCTTCAGCCAAAAAAATCACGGCTGTTTTGCCGTATTACGGCTATGCACGGCAGGATAAAAAAGTTGCCCCTAGGGTTCCGATCAGCGCTAAACTGGTTGCTGATTTGCTAACGGTTGCCGGTGCGAATCGAATTATTACCATGGATTTGCACGCCGGTCAGATTCAGGCATTTTTCGATATTCCGGTGGACAACCTTTTTGCAGCGCCGGTTACAATAGACTACATTCGCACCCATTTTAATTCCAATCTCGTCATCGTTTCTCCCGACGCAGGGGGCGTTGAGCGAGCCAGAGCCTTTGCTAAGCGTTTGAATGCAGATCTGGCAATTATAGATAAACGTCGAGATGCTCCCAATCAGGCGCAAGCAATGGCGGTGATTGGTAATGTGGCAGACAAGGTGGCGGTAATCTTGGATGATATGGCTGACACTGCAGGCACGTTGACCGAGGCGGCCGACGCGATCTCAAACGCCGGCGCCAAGGAGATTCATGCCTGCTGTGCACATCCCGTTCTTTCCGGTCCAGCCATAGATCGAATAAATGCTTCGGTTCTAAAAAGCCTGGTCGTTACCGACACGATTCCTTTGAAGGAAAACGCCGCCGCTTGCGATAAAATCAAGGTGCTCACCATATCTAAATTGTTTGGTGAAGCCATTATCCGCAGTTATCGAGGCGATTCTGTTACGTCTCTATTCATATAACCATCGAGGAGGTCATTTATATTGGAACAATTTGATTTGAATACAACTGTCCGAAAAACAGTGGGGAATGGACCGGCCCGGGTTCTGAGGAGGACCGGACACATACCTGCGGTATTGTACGGCCCGAAAGCCACAACGGTATTATTGTCTGTAAATGTTAGAGAGCTTGAGCAGATCCTCAAAAAAGGCGGTCTCGGCCAAATTATATTGAATTTAGTCATTCAAAACGGCGAAAAGACTACGAAACCGGCCATGATCAAGGAGCTGCAAACCCACCCGGTTTCCGGAAATTTAATTCATGTCGATTTTTATGAAATCGAAATGCATCGCAAAATTAATGTGATGATACCGGTTGTAACCAAAGGCATCTCCAAAGGGGTTGAAAACGGCGGCTTGCTGCAGATTGTACGACGTGAACTCGAAGTACTTTGTTTGCCGAATGATATTCCCAAGTCTATCGAGATCGATATCACCGACCTCGACATCGGGGAATCAGTCCATTCAGAGGAACTCGTGCTGGGTGAAAATATTGAATTTCTGGTAGACACTAATTTCACGGTTGTCACGGTACTCAGTCCGAAGGTTGAAGAGCTTGCCGCTGAGGAAGAAGAGGAAGAGGAAGTCGAGGAAGCCGAAGGTGAGGAAGAAGGGACTCCGGGGGCTGCAAAATCCACGGAGGAAGAATAGCTGTTTGGCAGGTCGGCGAGCCTGCCAAGCAGGTGTGGACATGTGTAAATGGGGTGCAGGTTTTCCGGCCTGCTATTGCATTGGGACTTTGGCATATCGAAGACGTGCCTGGAAATAAATTGTGGCTGGTTGTCGGGCTCGGAAACCCCGGGGCTGCCTACAAGAAGACACGGCACAATGTCGGATTCATGGTTGTGGATGAGATTTCCGAGACGTCTAACATCCCCCTTGATAAAAAAAAATTCAATACCATTTATGGACGCGGGTGTATTGAAGATGTCGACGTTCTCTTGGCCAAGCCGTTGGCATTCATGAATCGCAGTGGGCCACCGATTCAACAACTGGCGAATTATTTCAGAATACAATGTGAGGACATGTTGGTCGTTCATGACGACATAGACCTTGCGTTTGGAAGATTAAAAATAAAAGAGAAAGGAGGGCATGGAGGACACAACGGTTTAAGATCGTTGATCGATACCCTTGGCGGGGGCGACTTCGTGCGGCTTCGCATCGGTGTCGGGCGTTCTGAGGCTGAGGTCAGTGTGACTGATCATGTTCTGGGTCGATTTTCCGTTGCAGAGATAAAAATGCTGAACCAGACCATAAAAAGAGCCCGGGATGCAGTTGTTACGGTTCTTTGTAAAGGTACGAAAATTGGCATGAACGTATTTAACCGTAAAATTTTCAAGCTTACTGATTAAACGAAAACTTATGATTTGGAGGAAAGGATGAATTATCTATTACCGCTGATTTGCACACTGGTTGGTATTGCCGGTGTGATTTTTTCGCTTATTCTTGCGAGTATGGTCAAAAGTGCTCCGGCGGGCAACGAAAAAATGCGTGAAATTGCCTTCGCCATCAAAACCGGTGCCGTCGCTTATTTAAATCGTCAGCTCAAGAGCATGGGCATAGCCGGAATTGTCCTATTTATTATCATTGGAGTCGCCTTGAGCTGGAAAACAGCCATCGGCTTTCTAATCGGAGCGATCGCGTCTTTTGCCGCCGGCTATATTGGAATGCGGGTGTCGGTGCTGGCTAACGTGCGAACCGCTGAAGCAGCCAAAGGTGGTCTGGCCAAGGGACTGGCCCTGGCGTTTAAGGGCGGTGCCGTGACGGGTATGATCGTTGCGGGCCTCGCATTGACGGCCGTTGCCGGATGTTATACGGTGCTGCTGGCCGGCGGCACGGAATCCAGAGAAGCAGTCATTGCTCTGGTGGCCTTAGGTTTTGGTGGAAGTTTGATATCCATTTTTGCACGACTGGGCGGCGGCATATTCACAAAAGGCGCCGATGTTGGTGCCGACCTGGTTGGGAAGGTCGAAGCCGGAATTCCGGAAGACGACCCCAGAAATCCGGCGGTTATCGCCGACAATGTTGGCGACAATGTAGGGGACTGCGCCGGAATGGCGGCTGATCTCTTTGAAACGTATGCCGTAACCGCGGTTGCCGCTATGCTCCTGGGGAACCTGCTTTATCCCAAGATTGACATTGCAACCCAATTCCCCCTCGTACTCGGCGCCATTTCGATTGTCGCTTCCATGATCGCAGTTTTCTTCGTCAAGCTCGGAAGAAATGAGTATATCATGGGGGCCCTGTATAAAGGTATGTTCGGTTCGGCCATATTAGCGGCCATCGCTTTCTTGGTAGCCTGTTTGGGCATGTTCAGCGGCATAGCCGAGCTTTCCGGAGGGAGGATTTTTCTATCGGCTCTTGTCGGACTGGTTCTCACCGTTGTGATCGTGATCATTACGGAATACTATACCGGCATTCGCAAGCCGGTTAAAATGGTGGCTGAGGCGTCCACCACCGGACATGGCACCAATATCATCGCGGGGCTGGCTGTCAGCATGGAAGCCACAGCATTACCCGTGCTGGCCATCTGCCTGGCCATTGGTGTGTCGTACTACGCCGCCGGGCTTTACGGCATTGCTATGGCCGCTATGTCAATGCTTTCCATGACAGGTATGGTCATTGCCATCGATGCCTATGGTCCGATTACCGACAATGCCGGTGGGATTGCCGAAATGGCCGAAATGGATGAGAGCGTCCGGGCGGTCACCGACCCGCTGGATGCGGTGGGTAACACCACCAAAGCCGTCACAAAGGGATATGCCATCGGATCGGCCGGATTAGCTGCCTTAGTTCTGTTTGCGGCCTACACACAAGAATTTGCCCTGCATGGCGGTCAAGCGGATTTGAGGTTCGACCTCAGCAATGTCAATGTGATTATCGGTCTATTCATTGGCGGGTTACTGCCGTTTCTATTTGCGTCGATTGCCATGCGAGCAGTCGGTAAAGCGGGCGGGGCGGTGGTTGACGAAGTCCGGCGCCAGTTTCGTGAAATTCCAGGCATAATGGAAGGAACCGGCAAGCCGGATTATGCGCGCTGCGTGGACATCGTTACCCGGTTTGCCCTGAAAGAAATGATCGTTCCGGCACTGCTGCCGGTCGTGACACCGGTCCTGGTGGGTCTCATCTTGGGGAAAATCGCACTGGGAGGACTGCTGATCGGTAGTATTGTGACGGGGTTGTTTTTGGCCATTTCGATGACAACCGGTGGGGCCGCCTGGGACAACGCCAAAAAATACATCGAAGACGGTCACCTGGGCGGTAAAGGCAGTGATGCGCACAAAGCGGCAGTTACCGGTGATACGGTTGGCGATCCTTACAAGGATACCGCCGGACCTGCAATCAACCCGATGATTAAGATTCTGAATGTGGTTGCCCTGTTGTTGGTCCCGTTCCTGTTGTAGGGGCTCATCTTAAAAGCGCGGGTTTTCACAAAAGGATTGGCGCGCCGCATTGCGCCAATCCTTTTTTAATTGATTGTTCGGCAAAGGTGTGTTATGAAAAGCTTTACGAATTGATACCCCTTGCCCGAGACCGAAATAAATTTTTACAAAACTGGGGGGAAAATGACCGAAAAAAAGGTTAAAGAAAACAGGCAACCTGCAAAACAACAATTACGGGAATTCCAAGTTGGAGATCTTGCCGTTTATCCTGCGCACGGCGTTGGACAGATCCAAGCGATCGAGAGTCGGGTTGTGAACGGCGAAAAACAAGATTTTTATATTATGAAAGTCTTGGAAAACGGCATGGTGATCATGATTCCCACCGGGAATGTTGAATCCGTCGGGTTACGGGACATCATTGATAAAAAAGAGGTCTCCAAAGTCTATGACGTTATGAAGTCCCGCGACGATTCGCTGCCGGACAATCAAACCTGGAATCGGCGATATCGCGAGTATATGGACAAAATCAAAACCGGCTCACTCTATGATGTCGCAGAGGTCTTCCGAGACCTATTTTTGCTGAAACTAACTAAAGATTTATCTTTTGGCGAGCGTAAACTTTACGATACAGCCCAAGTCCTTCTGGTCAGAGAGTTGTCCACCGCGAAAAATACGGACGAAGTAACCATCCTTTCGGAAATCGAATCATTATTTGTTTCCGATATTACTGAAAACTAACGCCCTCATTCATCAGCATGGCCCAAGATGGTGGGTTTACCTTTCTGGCAGACAGCGCCGATGACAACAAACGGCTTGATGTTGTCATTACCGCACATATAACGGATTGTTCGCGTGCGTTTGCGGCATCGTTGATTAGCAGCCGCAAAATTCGGGTTGACGGCCGACACAAAAAGCCCGGATATCGGGTAAAATTAGGCGACAAAATCCAAGGATATATTCCTGCCCCCCAAAAAATTGATTATCAGCCCGAACCGATTCCCCTTGATATAATGTACGAAGACGAGCATTTAATTGTCGTCAACAAACAGGCGGGACTCGTGGTTCATCCGGCGCCCGGACACTACTCCGGAACCCTTGTCAATGCTGTTCTTTATCATTGCCCCGATCTCGCTGGCATCGGCGGTGAAATTCGACCGGGAATCGTGCACCGTCTGGATAAAAATACATCCGGAACCATGGTGGTTGCAAAAAATGCAGCGTCCCATGAAAATTTGTCAAACCAATTTAAAAGCAGAAAAATTCTTAAAAAATATTTAACCCTGGTTTACGGTGACGTTACAGCAGATAATGGAATTATCCAACAGCCCGTCGGGCGCCACCCCATCGACCGCAAACGAATGTCCACCCGGACGCGCAAAGGTCGTGAGGCTGAAACCAGGTGGCGAATTCGAGAACGCTTGCCGGGTTTTGCGTTGCTTGAGGTGAACCTGAAAACCGGCCGTACCCATCAAATTCGGGTCCATTGCGCATCCATGAACCATCCGATTGTCGGTGATCCCCTCTATCGACCCAAAAAGCTGTTGATAAATTTGGGAAAAATTTTCTCGTCGATACCGTCGCAGGTAATTCCCCATCTTCAACACGTTCCACGTCAGATGCTGCATGCCTGGCGTCTCGGGTTTACCCATCCGGAAACGGGCGAATTCATGACATTTGAATCTCCAATTCCAAAGGATATGAAAGAGGTGATGAATACGTTGAGAGGGGCAACCTAATTTGAGAATGAGATCGGTGTGGCACCGGAGATTTAATGCGGGTAAACTGAGTGACGCAAGTTTATTGAGTTGCATTGTTGATTGTGTTTGTTGAGTTCATTGAATCAACCAATCAACCGATTCATCTTAATCAACCCGCAATCATGCGCTCCGCTCTTTGCCTAGGCCTTATATATCAGATACCCCAAATATCCCGCGTAGCAGGCTAAGAGAATCATGCCGTCTCCGCGTGTGACGGTTAAACTCTTCCGCATCATCAGCCAGGGTAAAAAACTGGTAAACATCATGACCAGATAATCGATCCACAGACCGCTTTCAAAAAACCCCCCGGGTATCGAGATCGGTCGCACCAATGAGGCGACACCCAGCACGCTCATGATATTAAAGACATTGCTGCCTACCAAATTGCCGATGCTGATGTCCATTTCGCCCCGCACCGCAGCCACCACCGAGGTGGCCAGTTCGGGCAAGGAGGTCCCAAAGGCGACAATGGTCAGGCCGATGAATTTTTCGCTGACCCCAAGAATTTGCATGATGATCACCGCATTATCGACCACGATTTGGGCACCGCCGACCACACCGGCAATGCCAACCAGTACCAGTAAAATTTGTTTTGGTCTGGAAGCAATATATCCGATTTCTTCCAATTCGGATACGATTTCCGATGTATCGATGGCCTCCTTTTTAGCCAAATAATAATTCATGAAGGTATATACAATGATGCCGACAAACAGCGTGGCACCTTCGATGCGACTGAGACTCGAATTTACAGTCAAGACCAGAAGGTATAAGGAGATACCAAGCATGATGGGGATGTCGCGTTTCACCACCGACGGATCGCTTTTAATGGGCTGAAATAAAGCGGCCAAACCTAGCACCAGTGAAATGTTGCAGATATTGCTGCCGACGACATTGCCCACCGCAATCATACTTTTGCCTTTAATCGAGGAAATCAAACTGACGACCAGCTCTGGCGCAGATGTTCCGAATGCGACCACGGTGAGGCCGATGACAATCGGGGATATCCCCAAACTGCGCGCGAGGCTGGAGGATCCTTTTACCAGCCATTCCGCCCCGAAGTAGAGTAACACAAATCCGATAAGACAAAACAGAGCCAACGCATAAAGCGGCATTATTGATACTCCTTTCCAATTTTGCGTCGCGATAATAGAAAAGACACCCTTGTGTGTCAAGAACATATCCTGCAGCGGAGAGGCGGTCAAAAAGTGCTGGAGGGCAGATTGACCCTTCCCCCCATTTTAATTGAAATCGTGTGTTTCTGCCGCCTACAAAAATTAACCGCGTATCGAAATATGTGAATCGGTTTAAATACCAGACCACGAATTATTATGAGTTGTAATTATCCCTTACGGCGATGAAGACATGTTTTTCCAGCATCCAAAATAAATGCGTCCGTTGAGCCGATAATCCGACTAAATAACCATAATAATTAATTTTGCTTGCTTTTCAAAAAATCATTTAATACGGTACTGGGTAGTTTATTTTGGAGAAGACAGGTTGTATTCCTGGAAGAGTTGAAATTATTCGGCGAAAGGAGGTGAAGTGATCACTATTCTTAGACTGCGTAGGAAGAAAACGGATGAACAGTCTTCTGCTCAGGTGGAAATATTTTAAACCAAATGTTTTCACGTTAACTTTTGCGAAAGGAGGCGAATCTCATGAGCAACGGAAATCAAAGACCGCCGATCTTGCAAAGTGAGGATTGGTGGGCATGTTTTTTAGGTTGGTTCATCTTGGTTTTAGCGATTATTTCGCTGAAAGAAGTTGAAGGCGGCAAATGGGTCGTCGGGCTGTTGCCCGCTGGTCCCAAGATCGCTAAATGGACAAATCTTGCGGCGGCTTTTCCCAAAGGGTTTGGTACGTTCCTTTGGCAAAGCGTCATTCTTTTTGTCTTTATAACGATCATCACCGGAATCGGCGGTGCCTTCATGAAGTACGATTTCAAGCGCTACATCCCCGGTTTTATCGTGGTTTTTATTTTGGCTCTAGCCGCTATGGTTTTATCCAAACAGGCATTTTTTGCCAAGTGGGGCATAGAATATGTCATCTTTGCGCTCATTTTTGGTCTGATTATCAGCAATATTTTCAAGGTGCCCGAGATTCTGAAAGCTGCCGGACAGACGGAGTACTTTATTAAGATCGGTTTGGTTTGCATGGGTGCAGGTATCCTATTCTCGGATGTACTCAGGGGCGGCTTTATGGGTCTCGTCCAGGCTGTTTTGGTGGCAACAGCAGTGTGGTTCATGACCTACTTCATTTGTCGTAAATTTCAGGTGGCCGAACGCTTCAGTGCCATCATTGCCTCGGCCAACGCCATCTGCGGCGTATCCGCCACCATTGCCGCCGGCGGCGCTATCCAGGGAAACAAAAAGGAAGTCAGCTACATGGTAGCCTGGGTTCTCGTATGTGCGGTGGTACTGATCCTGGTGATGCCACCCATCGCCAAATGGTTGAATCTGCCCAACAACTGGGCCGGTGCCTGGGTCGGGGGCGTCATCGACAACACCGGTGCAGTGGTAGCGGCCGGCGGTATCATCGGCGGTGATGCGGCCTACAAGGTAGCGGCCATGGTCAAAATGGCCCAGAACGTGCTAATCGGCGTGGCAGCCTTCTTGATGGCCCTGTGGGCGACCATGACCCTTGACCGTAAAGAGGCCGGTACAGCCGAAAGGCCCTCATTTATGGAAATCTGGTATCGCTTCCCCAAATTTGTGCTCGGCTTCATTGTGGCCTCGATTGTGGTCTCAGTTTTTGTTGAGCCGACGTCTGGACTCAAAGCCGTCAAAGCCATCGGCAGTGCGACCAAGACTTATCGAAATTGGTTTTTTGCCCTGTGCTTCGTGTCCATCGGTCTTGAAACCAATTTCAAAGAATTGGTCTCTGTGGGCGGCGGCCGGCCGGCCATCGCCTATTGGATTTCCCAGACAGCTAATGCCGTCTGGACATTGTTCATCACCTGGATTCTCTGGTCTAGCACGTTCTTCCCGGCAGTTATCCCGCCGGATTGATCCTGCTGAACTCGTTTTAATCTTTGCTACTGCCATAAAAGGCGCTCTGGTTCCGGGGCGCCTTTTATTATCCTACCCAAGAAACGATCATCACCAGCTGTGAAATCGAAAACCCTCATTGATAAAACGCCTTTTTTTCTCAGGCCCTTTGGTCGGGGATCGGGTGATTGACAGACGAACGAATTCAGTGTTATGCCTGATGCAAAGGATTTGTCACCATGGACAAATATAACCTAATTTTGTCGGCCGAGAAGCAGTTTGCCCGGGAAGTCACCCTGGGCGTCATTGTCCAGCAACCGCTTTCCGCCTGGCATTATTTAATACCGGGAATGTTCATTATTGACTTTCTGCGGCGCAACACGGCGATCAGTCGATACACCAAGCATTTTTTGTTTCCACGCAAATTGGCGATGGATGCCGCCCAGAGGCTTCTGAGGGACGATAAGAAACCAGCGCTTGATGCTCAGATTGAAGTTGAAATCGGAAACTGGCTCAAAGCACTCAATCTTTATTCCCAAAAGTTGGCTCAGGCTCAAAAGGCAGCGGTAGATGTGCTTACCGATCACTATTTAAAACTTCTTGAAGCCGATGGTTCCGGCTATTTTGACCTGATCGAAAACGCCTACCATTCTCGAGAAGCTTACGAAGCGCATTTGCGCAAGCTTTCTTTGTCAGAAAACGAAGTTGACCGGGCGATTATTGCACAATTGGGGGAAAACGAAAGACTCAAGGAGAAACTGCTGCTTGAGACCCAGCAAGTTGAATTACGCCGCAATAAAATTCTGGAAGACATCTTCTAGAATTTGTGTAAATAGATACGCCGGAGGAAATTTGTCTACGAATCTAAAGAAAAAATTCGATATCATTTTTTTCCGGGAACAAGCGATGGCAAAATCCGTTGCGCTGCAAGCGATGAAACCCAAACCGTTTTCCGTGTGGGAGGTGTTGATTCCGGTTGTCTTTATTTTAGGATATATGCGATCAAAAGAACAACGCGAAATTTTTGCCCAAAATTTGATGTTCACAAAAAAAATGGCCTTGGAAGCGGCTTTTGAGATGCTCAAAAAGAACCGGTCGAAAACAGACGTCATGCGTCGCGTTGCATCTGAGACAGACAACCTTCTCCGGTCCGTTTCCAACGCAGTATACTCCGATGCCATCCGGTTGCAGCAGATCAACGAAATTGATTTGCTGACTGACCATTACTGCAAGCTGCTGCGTGCGGAAGGAAATGATTATGCCGCTCTGGTTGTCAACGCCTATCAAACAAAAACGGCGTACGCGCTTTTTCAGGACGAGCTTACATTGGCCGAACGCAAGGTAACCCAGGCTGCTCGCGAAACCCTGGGGGGCCAAACGGACATTGAAATGGCGATCAGAATCGAAACAGCTACAGGCAGATTCCGCCAGAAAGAGAACGAAACGATTTTTTTCGCGTATTAACGGCTGTAGAATGCTCAGCAAAGAAGAACGTCAACTCATTTACCGGCACGCCTATATACCCGAACATCTTCCCGACTATGTCAGCGCCGTTTCCGGCGCCGAGCCGCACCTTTTTCAAAAATATCTTTGCTATTCCAAGCAAACGCATTTGATATTTATCGGTTTTTCGTTAGGAAGGGCAGCTGTGGCCGCCGATCGGGCCTACCTCGGGACCTGCGAGCAGTTCAATCCATCCAGTGTCGTGATTATTGCACCTGAAGTCTGGCTTCCGCAAGATGGGTGTGAAAAACAGCCGAAGGACAATTATTATCGGCTCAAGCTGCCTGTTGACCCACTTGATCCTGAAGTTGCATACATGGTGCGGCGTGCCCATAGAGATCTTGTGGTTACCAGAGGTAAGTTTGGTCGGGAACACAAGCGATTGGTTAAGGAATTTTTAAAGGATCGCAATTTCACGCGACAGCAGATTTATCTCTTCACGCACATTCACCATTATCTGAAGCGTTGCTCTTCCGCAATGCTGCTGGATGCCAGAATGGGCAGGCAGCTTGCAGGATTTACCGTGCTCGACCTTGGTTCGGCCAATTATGCGTTTTATCTGTTCAACTTTCGCTCGACGAAGGTAAATATTCCGGGTACATCGGATCTATTAATGCAGGAGATGGTGACCATTGCTCAAACCCAAGGAAAACAGGCCATCAATTTGGGTTTAGGGATTAATTCCGGTATCCGTCGCTTTAAAGAGAAGTGGGGCGGCGTTCCGTTTTGGCCGTATGAGTCGGCCGTGGTACACCGACAGACGCTGGATCTGGAAAGGCTTGCCCGGAAACTATAGGAGGAATGCAATTCAGTACGAGGTACGTTTTTAGTTTCACCTAGCAACCGATGTCCTTCAGGAAATTGAGTATTGCCTGATTAACGATCTCCGGTCGCTCCATGACCAAATAATGACTGGCGTTTTCGACAACAACCAACTTAGAATTCGGTATGGCCTCATGAAGACCTTGAGCACATCGAGGCGGAGCCAACGTATCCAATTTACCTGCCATAATCAGGGTCGGAATGCCAATTTCGGTTAGTTTTTCACCGGCCTCCCAGTTCCAGAGGCTTTTAATCACAGCAAAGAAGTTTTCCCTGGGATTTCGGGTGATGTCGGAAAGGATCCAATTATAAATCTCCTGGGACGCAGCCGGCGATAACGTGTTGCGGAGGTGATACGTCAGCCAGGCGTTTTGGCGGGGAAATTCCCGAGTAGTGCGATCGAATTTTCGCGGTTGAGCGATATCCATAAACAGGCCCGCCAACGCCTGGAGATACTGCATGCAGATTTTAAGCTTCAAACCCGGAATTCGGTGACCACTGGTGGCTATGAGAACTAATGCTTTGACATTTTGGGGATGATTGAGACAATATTGCATCGAAATCATTCCTCCCATAGACCAACCGATCAATACCGGATCGTCTACGGCTATCTTTTTGAGGAATGTTTCCAAATCGTTGGTCAGATCCTCAACGGATGAAGGGGAGTGTAGGGCGGTCGATTGACCGTGTCCGCGCACATCGATGGTGATCACCTTATAATGCTTATTCAACACCGGTACCTGCCACCGCCACCATTTTTGAGAGGCCCAGGCACTGTGAATAAGCACCAAGGCCGTACCCTCCCCGCTGATCTCGTAAAAAAGCCGGCCGTCTTCTACGTCCACAAAAGGCATTTTGAAGTCTTTTTTTAAACGTCACTGGTTATGGTATTCATAACCCAAAATAAATTCCCTGAACATGAAAATGATAGCCTACCGCCAATATTTTAAAAATAAATGGGTCAGATGACCGAAACCTATATAAAAAGCATTTTGATGTCAACTTACACCCCACATTGCCGTCCAACAGCGTTGTTTTGGAGGTTACGATGGTTATCATAAAAGGTGCGTTTTATTACGATCAGAAGGCCTATTCGAGGATGTCATGCAGAATTTTACATTTTCTGGTAAACACGTGTTGATCACCGGTGCCAGCGGCGGATTGGGATCTGCGATTGCGAAGAACCTGGCCGCTGCAGGAGCGCACCTCGTTGTCACCGCTCGAGCGGAACGAACCCTAAATGAACTGATTGCAATGATGCCGCAGTCTGTCCGCGCCGTTCCGATTGTAGCCGATTTAGCCGTCCCTGGCGCCGCTCAAACCCTGGTTCAAAAGGCGATCGAAGCTGTCGGGCAAATTGATGTCCTCTTTAACAATGCGGGTGTCGGCTATTTTTCTATGATGGAGCAGGCCCGCGAAGAAACTATCCGCCACCTTTTTGAAGTCAACACCTTTGCACCCCTGGCATTGATCACGGCGGTACTCCCGCAAATGATACAGAAACGAAACGGCCGTATCGTCAATATCGTATCCTGTGCCGGCCGCGTGCCGATTCCGACGGTTGGTGTTTACGGAGGCAGCAAATCCGCTCTGGCGGTGATGACCAACACGATGCGGCTTGAGCTCGAACCCAAAGGTATCGATATCATTAATGTCTATCCCGGAACCGTGGATACGGCTTTTGAAGAAAACGCGTTACGGGAGGAAGATCATCCGGGGCTCTGTCCCAGAGAAAGGTGCGGTGAACCGCGATTTTATATTGCCAAAAAGGTCATCGAGGCTGCTGAAGGACCGCCGGGGGAGGTCTGGTTGGAGCCACGCGGCAAATGGTCTTCTGCGGCAGCGCTATTATTCCCTAAACATATTGAACGCCGCCTGGCTCCCCTCAGAGACAAAGCGGTTAAAAAAAAATTATTCAAAAAGAGGCGCTGGCGCCTGCTGCAGGTGGAATCCGCCATCGCATGCAATCTGAAATGTGTGATGTGCCCCTGGAGAGAAATCACGAAAAATGCCGAAAACCGCGGGCTCATGCCCCAGGAAGTGTGGGATGCCATTTACCCATATCTATCCGAGGCGCAGTCCATTGATTTTACCGGTGGCGGAGAACCCTTGCTGCAGCCGAAATTGGTCGAGTGGGTTGCGGATGCATCATCCGCCGGCTGTGAAACTGGATTTCTATCTAATGGTTTGCTGCTTAAGAAGGAGAAATTACAGCGTATACTGGATGCCGGTGTGAATTGGATCTGTATCTCCATGGACGGGGCTACGGCAGATACATACAATGCCATACGAATCGGGTCCAGTTTCGACCGCGTTTGCGCAAACGTGGCGAACATTGCAGAATTGCGGAAATCTAATATTCCAAAAACCATGATTAACTTTGTCTTAATGAAAATGAACTTTCACCAGGTACATGATATCATCCACCTGGCAGCGCGTCTTGGCGTGGATCAAGTGAACTTCAAACAATGCGATGTGATTCGCGGAGAAAGTGGCAAGGGGTACGGCCTTTTTGGCACGGAAGAAACCAAAGAAATTAGACGGCTGAAAAAGTCATTGCACAAAGCCCGACGACTGGCCAAAAAATTGAACATCGCAACCACTGCGTTTTCGTTTACTCCCGAGGAACAACCGGTATGTGAGCAGGATCCCCGGGACTCGATGTTTATCCGTTACGACGGTGCCGTGGCACCGTGCATCAATCTCGCTATCGGCGGCCCTACCACTTTTCTGGGCCAAGAGGTCGTAATGCCCAATGTTCACTACGGCCGCCTGCCGGATGATGATTTGCTCGATTTGTGGCAATCGCAAACCTGCAAATTTTACCGCCAGCAATTTGAACATCGGTCTAAAGCATATGATGAGGTTATTATCCAACGTTTGATGGGGGCTTCCGGTTCGAACCGGCTTAAAGCCCTTCAGCAAGCCCAAGATGCCATGCCGGAGCCGCCGAAGGGATGTCATGTGTGTCATTATCTGTATGATATTTAGGTAGGAGTGCTGTTTGCGAATCGTACCATCTGCTGCCTTTTTGCTCTCCGCAGCACGCGACCGGGAGTCGGCCACAATGTTGCTATTTGGGCTTACAACCCGGAACCCCTGAACCGTTTAGCCTCTCCCGACTAAACCATTCCTTTAAACGCGAAAAATGTCAACGATAGGATGCCGGCAGTGACCAGGGCAATGGACGTGTCCTGCAGGGGCCGGGGGACTCTGGCCAAAAGAATGCGCTCTCGAACACCGGCAAAAAGTATTAAGGCCAATCCAAATCCAACGGCATAGGCAAAGGACGCGACCAGAGCTTGCAAAAACGTGTATTCTTCGTTGATGTTAATCAAGCAGACGCCCATAACGGCGCAGTTTGTTGTGATTAAAGGCAAAAAGATACCCAAACCGGCATAGAGGGCAGGGATGCTCTTTTTTAAGAACATTTCAACAAATTGTACCAGTGAGGCGATCACTAAAATGAATGCCACGGTGCGCAGATATTCGAGATTAAATTTTACCAGGAAAAATGTATTGGTTACCCAGGTGATGATGCCTGCCATAACCAGGACGAAGATGACTGCCATGGCCATTCCAACGGCCGTCTCCATTTTTTTGGATGTTCCTAAGAACGGACAGTTGCCTAAATACTGCGCCAGAAGGATATTGTTGATCAGGATACAACTGATCGCCAGAACAAAAAATTCCCCCATTGTTTTCTCCTATTTGTTTCCTGCCAGGTTCATTAAGCACAGCATCAAGCCCAGGGCCATGAACGCTCCGGGAGCCTCTATCATAAATGTAAAGGGTTGAAAGGAAGGCCCGAATATCTGAATGGGTGTCACCCAGAATGTCAGTGATCCGGTTCCGAGCAATTCGCGGACAGCAGCCAGGGCCATCAGCGATAAGGTAAAGCCGATCCCGATGCCGAGACCATCCAATAATGATCGAAACACGCCGTTTTTGGAGGCAAACGCTTCGGCACGGCCCAACACGATGCAGTTGACGACGATTAACGGAATAAATATACCCAGTTTGAGAAAGAGCGGATAGGCAAATGCCTGCATTGCCAGTTCCACAACTGTGACGAAGGTGGCAATGATGACGATGTAACAGGCAATTCTAACCTTGGGCGGAATGACTTTGCGCAGGCAGGAGACCAACACATTCGAGCAGACCAGGACAAAGGTTGTCGCGATCCCCATACCCCATCCGTTTTCAACTGATTTGGTTACCGCTAAAACAGGGCAAAGCCCCAACACCAGTCGAAAGGGCGGCACTTCATCCCACAATCCTTTTACAAATTCCTGTGCCAGAGATTTCGCCATATAAATTTCCTTATTTTATTGCTTGCTTTATTTGGTCCTCCACTTGAGGTTTCAGCCTCTGATAGATTTCGCCGGCTTCGGTGGTTGCCGCAGAGACAGCGCGCGATGTAATCGTGGCACCGCTGATGGCGTTGATGGAACCGCCGTCCTGGGTGACTTTGATAGGCTTTTCAATCGAAAGCCCCTTATACTGTGCTACAAAAGCCGGATCTGATTTGGCCTTGGCGCCCATGCCGGGCGTTTCTCCATGGGTGGTGACTCCGACTCCCAATAATTTGTTTTCTTTTACGTCGATGCCGACCATTAATCCCACATCGCCGCCGTATCCTTTACCGAATGTTTCAAAAGCAACGCCCCGAGGTTCGCCATTGAAGACCCCGACAAAAAACGTCCTTTCGGCATCGCCGTCTTTGATGGTAAACCGATCGGTAATGGGATTATTGGAGGCCCCTTCGAAGATGGTTCGAACCGCAGGGCCTTTAACAAACTCCAGCACTTGATTATCGATTCGTTCCTGGGTTCCGTTGCGGATATAAGCCAGCAGTCCTCCCGAAAAGCAGCTCAGAACGGTCAGCACAACCACCATTTTTATCATTTCGCGCATATTACACAACCTTTCCCAGAGCTTTAGGTCTGATCTTGTCCAGCAATGGATGGATCAGATTGATGACCAGAACGGCCAGAATAACACCGTCGACATAGGCGCCGATACTACGAATCAGAACCGTTATGATTCCTCCGGCTGCCCCATAGATGAGCATGGGAATCGTGTTCACCGGCGAGGAAGAGTCCTCGGTCGCCAGGAAAAAAGCGCCGATGAGAGTATAGCCTGTTAAAAGATGAAAAGCGGGACCGACAAAACGGACCGGATCCATTAGATTGAACAGAAAGGCGGAGCAGTAGACACCGGCCAGGAATGTTAAGGATATCTCCCAGCGGATAAAGCCCCTTAGCATTAAATACACACCACCGAAAATAAGGCCGAGACCGAAGGTTGCACCAATACCGCCGATCTGTTTACCCAACAAAAGATTCCAAAGATCAAATTTTGCGATGCCTGGTGCACCGAAATTTTTTGCTGCCGAGATTGGATAGGCCGTAGCGAATGCAAAATCATAATTTAAAAGCATTCCGTCAAAATCAAATAGATGCTTCCAGGATACCATCATGATCGCCACCGCTAACGCCACCGGATTGAATGCGTTGCTGCCGATTCCTCCAAAGATCTGTTTGCCGATTACCACCGCAATAAACGTTCCGGTCAATACTGCCCACCAAGGCATGGTTGCAGGCACCAGCATTCCAAAAAGCAATCCGATTACGGCGGCATTGCCATCGCCGATGGCAATCGACCGTTTCGTTACCAAATTGATGCCCAATTCCCAAAGAACTGCCGTGGCAACCGACAGACACATCACAGCAACCGCCGGTATTCCGTAATAATATAATCCGGCCAGCGCTGCCGGCAATGCAGCGAGTATGGTGTGATAACTGCGTTCGGTAACCCTGTTGCCGTTGTGCCAAAATGGAGCGTGTGAAACAATCAGTTTTTTTTGCTCAAGCATGTGTTTCCTCCGACGCTTCAGCCCGACCCAGTTCATATTTTGCCAGTTTGATGTATTGATATATCGGAATTTTGGATACACACACGAAACTGCACAGACCGCAATCAATACAGGAAAGCAGATCATAGCTTTCGGCAGCCGCCTCATATTGCCCGGCTTCTAAGAATCTAACGAGAACATTTATCTGGATGTTAGCAGGGCACACTCTGACGCAATCGCCGCAGTTGATGCAGGGATATTCGGAGGTGTACGCGGCGTTTGATCGATCCAGAACAAGAAGACCGTCGGTGTCGGGTTGAATGGGGTGTTCCAAAGAATATACCGCTGAACCCCTCATGGGGCCGCCAAAAATTATGCGGTCTCCCTCATTAATGGAAACGTCACAGGTTTCCAAAATATCTCTAATCGGGGTTCCAATTTTGGTTTCAATTAATCGCCGATTGCCGTCCTTTGTGATCAAGGTAAGCGTTTTGGTTACTGGAATCTGATCATCCATGTAGGCCCGGCCAATCGACGCAACTGCTTCGGAGCTAAAAAAACAAACGCCTAAATCCGCGCTGGTTTTTCCGGCCGGTACCACCTCTCCCAAAACATTTTTCATAATCAGCTGCGGCAGTGCCGACGGATAACGGGTATCAATAGATTTAACATGGGCTCCTAAATGACCATAGGTCTGAACGGTCTCGCCGGCTGTGATTAGATAGACCTGCTCTACTCCGGAAATTTTCTTCAAAATTTCTATTCCGCGTCTTACATCCTCAAAGCGGGATTTGACAATATATTGTCGGGTACCGATCAACAGGTCACTGTCGACACCGCTGATCACAATGGTTTTGATCTCCTGCTCGGTATCAGATAAGGTACTCAACGGTGGGCTACCGGGAATAAAGGACAGATGGTTAAGGGCGGCGTCTAAATTCGGCTCTGCAGCCTGCGCCTTAAATTGGTCGTCGTACACTTCGTTGGTATCAATTTCGATAGTTATCGCCGCATAGTTTTTACCAAAATCGCCGCTATACGGAGAAATGGATCTTATGGTCCCACTGGCACTGGCAATCACATATGCCGGATCATCCCCATAAAGGGCTAATTTCTGGCCGGTTTTAACTTTGTCACCCACGTGGAACCCTGTCGGCGAACTCTGGTTGCCATTTTTAGCATGAAAGAGTCTAATATATTTTGTAGGGGAAATTTTTTCCGGTTTTGGTAAAACCATCGGAAGCAGGTCATAGTCAATTCGGGGAACTGTCAATGCGAAAAATGTTTTTCTTAGCATATGCGAAACCTTCTTCTATTCAAATGACGCCGTCGCTGTGCAGGCAAACCCGCTTGTTGGCGGTATTATATGCTCATCTCACATGGCACGCCATGCAATCCACCGGACCTGCTTCAAAGTCTTTATGGCAATCAATACATTGGGCATGAAATGCATCGCCGCGATTGAGAACGTGTGTTTCTTCAATTTCGTCAGCTTCGTGGCACTCCAGACACACCTGGTTGGGTTGCTCCTCACTCCCTGATTGTGGAGAATGACAATCTCCACAGGCTCGAAGAGAGGATTCGTCGCCCTCCGGGTGGTGATGGCAATCGAAGCAAGAAACGCCAATATCCATTACCGACGTGTGCGCCTTATGATCAAATAATACCTTTCCCGCCGCAACGGTAAACATCATCCGTATGGGTTCCTCCGGCTCTTTGGCGGAAAACGCCGCATAACTCAAAGCGCCAATGACCAACAAACAGATTGCCAAACCATAAGCCAGCTTCAATTCTTTTTTTGAAAACATATCGAATCCATGTTCTGTTTAAATATGACGCCGATTGGGGCATGTGTATCCGAAAAGCCAACGTCCGACTACCATAATGCAGGGCACCTTTCAAGCAATTTTTCTGGTGGTGTTGCTAACCCCATCGATTGGGCCAGTTCGTGGGTTGCTGACGACGACTACCAGCGGTTCATGATATCGCTTCCTCTGAGTTTTGCGACTTCTTCCTGCAGATTCAGAAAGCGCGAACCGATCACCGAGATCAATTGCGACATCACTTTGTAACCGATTTCTGCACTGTCTTCGAAGAGATTGAGGAGATCATCCCGCGCGATTTTCACTAACTCACAGGTCCTGCTTGCACAATATGCCGAAAGTCGATACGTGTAAGGCGGGACGAGACTTGACCATCCAAAGGTGCTGGTCTCCGATAATGTAGAAACTGCTTTTTCCGCGAACGCTGATCGGCCGGGCATCTCCCAGTGCAAATCCACCTGCCCCTGCATGACGACCCACAAGAAAAGAGGATCGTCTCCGGCGCTGAAAATTTTTTCTCCGCGTTTAAATTCGGTAATTTGGCAGTAGTTCTGTATTGCTCTCAGTTGACTGTCATCCAGATCCTTGAATACCTCGACCCGTTCAAGAAAATCGAGAGAGACCATTCAATCCCCCTTTTCAAAATTGACTTATTTCGATTGTTTACCGACCATAAAAGGATTCAGAATTCAACTTCCGTATTTTGCGCGTCCGGTGCGCCCAGCTAGACTAATCTAAAGGTTTCTTGAACCTGACCCGCAAGTACATGCTTTTTGAACACCTGGCGGATTTTTTCCGGTGTCATTTTTTGGTACACGATGGGGTCTTCACCGCCGATTTCGACGGTTACATTCGGCTCACTCTCACACCGACCGATGCAGCCCGACGTACCCACCTGGATATCGGGACGGTCGGCTTGCGATATCTCATCTATGAGCGCATTCATTACCCCCCGGGCGCCAGCAGCAATTCCGCACGTCGCCAGATGAACCGTTATTTTAACCTTTACCACCGGAGGTCCAGTAGCCGAGTTTTGCAGTTGGTGGAAGTGGGTGCTAGCAACTCCGGTCAACTTTGAAATAACCTGATAACCCATTCTGACATCTTTTTCAAAAAGATTAAGAAGATATTCTTTTTTTACCTGGAGCATTTTGCAGGTTCGTGTAGCGCAGTAAGCGGAGAGCTTGTATTTAAACGGCGGGACAAAACTTGACCAACCCAAAGAGTTTCCCGCGGTTATGGAGAATATGGTATTTTCCTCCGACGTGGGACGACCCGGAAGGTCGAAACGTAAATCGACCTGTCCCTCCATGACCGTCCAAACACGATCGGAGTCCTCGCCTTCAGCAAATAACCGCTGGCCACTCTCATAGCCTTTCTCGTGGCAAGCCGCCATGATTTGATTGAGCTGATCGTCACTGAGCCCTGCAAAAATATCTGTACGTTTCAAGAAATCCAGACTAATCATGAGTTACTCCGCTTTTAATTTCGTGTTTTCTGAATCCTCATGTCCAAAAAAAAATTTGATCGCTTTTTTATGGCCAACCTTCCGGTATAGACCAACGCACGGCGAGCCTAGCGACTGAGACAGCCCGCTATCAAACCATACCGGATTTCTCGCCTAAACTCCTGATCTGTTGCTGCCCACCCAAATCGGTATCCTTATTGTAGCACGTAAGACAGCAGAAGAGACAACGATTACTTTCTCCTATCGCGGCCTGCTCGGTCAGAACCTGATCCACCTCGACAAAAGAACTTACGCGTTCTGCAACAGGAAGTTCCGGCATAGGAGCCCGTTCGCTTTTTACGAGCCCCTCAACCTGGTCGAATAGGGTTTCGGCTATGAGTTCTCGGCCCAATTCATTTGGATTGGCAGTTACCTTCTGGCCCATAACATACTGATGTATGGAGCGGGCTGCCCGACGACCCCCTCCGATTGCCTCAACGACAAGGCTCGGGCCCGTGGCGGCATCCCCGGCTGCAAATAGATAGGGAATATTGCTTTGCAGGGTTTCGGGATTGACATCAATCGTATTCCATCGGGTGGTTTTTAATTCCATGAGGCGCTGTTGGGTCTTTTCGGTAAAAGAAATATCCGGTGATTGACCAATGGCTGTGATCACCATATCGGTTTCAATTAACGTCTCGGAACCCTCGATGGGCACCGGCCTCCGTCTTCCGCTGGCATCCGGCTCCCCCAGCTCCATTTTCAGGTATTCAAGATGAGTGGCATTGCCGTTTTCATCGCCTTTAACGCGCACGGGTGCAGCCAGAAAGATAAACTCCACGCCTTCGTGATCCGCCGCTTCAATTTCCACCACATTTGCCGGCATCTCGTTTCGAGTTCTGCGGTAAACAATATAGACTTTTTCGGTACCTAGTCGGATTAAGTTGCGCGTGCAGTCAATGGCTGTATTTCCCCCACCGATTACTATAGCCCTTCGGCCAATCGGCAGGGGTTCGCCACCGGCTAACCTGGAAAGGAAATCGATTCCTGTATAACATCCGTTCAATTCTTCGCCTTCAACCCGTAATTTCGAATCTTGCCAGGCACCGATACCCAGAAATATCGCGTCATATCCATTGGCAACCAATGAACTTAGATCAAAATCACGACCAAACTGCACATTGGTGTGACTTTCGACACCAAGATTTAAGATGCCCTCGATTTCCCAATCCAGGACTTTTTTGGGCAGGCGGTATTCAGGGATTCCATAACGAAGCATTCCACCGAGTTTCGGCATGGCCTCAAATATAGTGACGTCATGGCCTAATCTGCGTAAAAAATATGCACACGTGAGTCCGGCCGGTCCGCCACCAACAACCGCGATCCGCTTTTGGGTCGATGGGGCGACATGCACCGGCAACCGTTTGCCGGAATTCATTTCAGAATCCGCCACAAAACGTTTCAGCTGATTGATAGATACGGGATCATCTTCGATCCCGCGTCTGCAATTATCTTCACACGGGTGTGGGCATACCCGACCGCACGCCAGTAGCAATGGATTCCGTTCCCGGATGGTGATGACGGCGCCCTCATAATCCCCCTGGCGAATTTGAGCTATATATTTCGGGATGTCGATTTCAGCAGGGCAGGTCTGCCGACATGGGGCCAAACGATCATCAAATTGATTGAAATGCATAATGCGTTCGGAAGGGGTGCTGATATTCATGATACCTTTGGGGCAGATCTTTTCGCAAACACCGCATCCGACACATTTTTCCCGGTCAACCACCGGATATCCTTCAGCACCCATTTTTAATGCATCAAATTGGCATGCTCGCACACAGTCGCCTAAACCTATGCATCCAACGCTACAGTGTCGTTGACCGCCGAAAAAGGCAATCTCCGCCCGGCAGGTGTTTACTCCGAGATACAGGTATTTATTGTCAGCCCGGTTCCCTCCGGTACACGTGTTGTAAGATTTCAACGGTTCGGCGAGTCCCACCTCCAGGCCCATAACGGCCGCGGCGCCGCTGGCGGATTCCGTTCCCCCGACAATGCAGACACTTGGTGGTGCATTCCCGGCAACGACCGCCACAGCTGCGGCAGCGCATCCTGCATAACCGCAACCGCCGCAATTGGCGCCGGCAAAGCACGCCTCGACCTCGGCAATGCGCGGATCCTCCCATACATAAAATATTCGTGAAGCAGCTCCCAGAATGGCACCGCAAACCGCTCCCAGTCCCAGCATGAAGATTGTACCTTCGACCATTTCAGCTCCTTGATATTATTCAGCTCAACAGCGCAAGCGTGCGGCTCGCGTAAATCCAGATCGAAAGACCGCATCACTGTACGATCGGACGATTTTATTTCAAAAAGGGGTTACATTATCATTATGGATGGGTTATTTCAAGTTTAAATAAAGAATTTGCCGGTGATAATTTCGGTAGGTCCGGATTTGAAAAAAATGTTCAATCGGCATTTACTCGAACGCGCTTTTTGCGGTGCAGACCCCGCAGGCGCTGCAGGTTTCCACTTGGCAAACCGGAGTTGTGCGGGCATTTAGGGCTCGCTGATATTCTTGTTTGAGAAACGACTTTTTGATACCATGATCAATAAAATCCCAGGGAAAGAGTTCGTCCAGTTTACGTTCCCTGAGAACATAAAAGTCCGGATTTATCGGCACCGATTTGAGGGTCTGCGCCCAGTTCCCCTTTTTTAAATGGGCCATGGACAGAATATCCGCAATCTTTCGATCTCCTCTCGAGAATAACGCCTGAATGTAGGCCCATCGGGGTACATCTGCGTTGAGCCGCATATTGGGTACTTTTTTTAACTCCTTTTTTATCTTTTTTATTTTTGTTTTCAAATGCTTAATTTCCTCCATAGCTACCCATTGAAACGGGGTAAACGGCTTGGGGACAAACGAATTGAGACTGACGGTTATCTGCCCGATGTGCTTTCTGGCGCGGCTGGATGATAAAAAACGATGTTTGATCTGTTTACATAGTTTGATAATGGCTTCGATATCTGCCTCGGTCTCGGTAGGCAATCCAATCATAAAATAGAGTTTTAAATTGGGTATTCCGTTTTCGACCAAGGCAGTGGCAGCCTGCAAAATATCCTCTGCACCTATGCCTTTGTTAACGACCTTGCGCATGCGTTCTGATCCGACCTCGGGAGCGATGGCGGCCGTTTTGACGTTGCCTTTTTTAAGAGCCTTCAACAACCCCGGAGTTAATCGATCGGCCCGCAGGGAGCTGAACGAAATTTGAATATCTTCTCCTTCGAAATTGGTACACAATTTTTCGATATGAGGAAGATCCGAAACTGCGGCGCCTACCAATCCGATGCTTTTCGTCGTTTCTAGTCCGCGGGTCATGTTTTGCTGCAGCAGCGAGATAGGCCGGAAGCGGGGAGGGCGATATATAAATCCGGCACTGCAAAACCGGCAACCGTGAGGGCAACCTCGACCGACTTCGATCAAGTATGATTGGGAAAAGGTTGTATCTGGTGTCACAATGGCGCTGCAGGTGTTTATCTGGGTTAGATCTTGCACATAGACCCGCTCAACTTTTGGCGGTACATCTTCCAACGTTTCAAAGGCCGCAAGAGTTCCATCATCTTGGTAGCGAGGGCGAAAAAAAGCGGGAACGTAAGCGCCAGGAACATTTTGGGCCACATTCTTCAAATTTGTGTATTTATCTTTTGCGCGATCGTAGAATTCGAAAAATTGCGGGACCATGCCTTCGGCTTCACCAATTAAAAAGCAATCAATAAATGCTGCAATCGGTTCCGGATTTAAAAAGCAGGTAACACCACCGGCAATCACCAGCGGCGGATGGTCGCCTCTCTCACGTGTCCACAGCGGTATTTCCGCTTTATCGAGAATGGTGAGCAAATTTGGATAGTCATTTTCAAATGAAATTGAAAAGGCGATGATATCGGCGTGGGCAACGGGTCGGTGTGACTCAAGTGTCGTGAGGCGGGGCAGGTTTATATGTTGATTTTCTGGCAGAAACGCTCGTTCACAAACCACATGGTCATACTGGTTCAACAGTCGATACAACGTGTGAAAACCGAGGTTCGACATGCCGACATGATAACGGTTGGGGTATGCCAAGACCACGGAGGTGCGTCCGCGCCAATGCTTTCGAATGGTGCCGATCTCGGAGTCTGGTCGTGGCTGTCCGGATTTAGTGACGCATACTGCCATTTAGTAGCCGTTGTCCGTTGTCTTACAATTGAAACCGTAAAAAATAACATCAAGATCTGGGATACACGCTCTCAGGAGATATCGTATTTTTCCATCGCCCGATTCCGTTTGCCATTTTTAAGATGGGGTCTTTCACTTTTTAGTCAACCTTTTTTTATTGCGCATGAGCAAACGATCAGCGCCATCAATTATCAGGTCATTTGTCCGTATCTTCGAAAAACAGAGGAAATTTGATCCATCTTCAGCGGAACAACGGACAACTGACGACGGACAACGGATATTGCTAATCCGCCTTCTTTCTTAAGAAGGTGGGAATATCCAGTTCACTCTCGTTTATGATTAATCCGCTGCTGCCTCTGTAGATCGATCCGGATGATTCACCCACCGCCTTTTTCTGCCGGATGAATGTGGGCTCATCGTAGTCAATGATCGTTTCAAGATCAGCCGGGGTGATATCTCTTACTTTACCCCTGGGCGATTGCGCCGGTTGCTCTTGGGTTTCGATCTCATTACCAATTCCGGTGGCAATCACCGTTACACGCATTTCCTCTCCCAGGCGGTCATCCACGGAGGTTCCCCAAAAGATCTCGGCATCCTCACCTACTTCCTTGTGAATATATTCCGAAGCTTCAGCAACTTCCTCAAATTCCATATCACTGGTCGCGGTAATGTTCATTAACACGCCTCTGGCTCCGGTGATGGGTATGTCTTCAAGCAATGGATGGGAGATGGCCTTTTCGGCGGCCTCCACCGCCCGATTTTCCCCGGAGGAACTGCCGATTCCCATGAGAGCCATGCCGGCCTTTGCCATCGTGGTCCTTACATCTGCAAAATCCAGATTGACGACACCCGGCATGATGATTAAATCCGTTATCCCTTTTACCGAATGAAGCAGAATTTCGTCTGCTCTCAAGAACATTTCCATCAAGGTCGCTTTTTTGGAAGCCAATCCCCGGAGCCTATCGTTAGGAATGGTGATGGCTGTGTCGACCACCTTTTTTAACTCCTCAATTCCCTGTTCCGCCAGCATGGCCCGCTTTTTCCCTTCAAAAGAAAACGGTTTGGTGACCACGGCCACTGTAAGGGCTCCCAGGTCCTTGCAGATTTCAGCGATCACCGGTGATGCCCCGGTACCGGTACCACCACCAAATCCGGCAGTGATAAATACCATGTGGCTATCCGCCAGGGCGTGTCTGAGATCTTCTTCGTTTTCGAGAGCCGCATCCCGGCCGACTTGCGGATTGGCTCCGGCTCCCAGACCTTCGGTAACGCCTTCCCCAAGTTGAATGCGTATCGGCGCCTTGGACATCTCAAGAGCCTGGGCATCCGTGTTGGCTGCAATAAACTTTACGCCCTGCAGATTGGAATCGATCATGTTGTTGATGGCGTTACCGCCAGCACCTCCGACACCGATTACCTTGATTTTTGCTGATTTTTCATTGTCGACATACGTAAACATGTTTGCCCTCCTGCCAATTTGGGTTAATAGTTCGTCCTCATTTGTTTCCGCCAATCATCGTATGCACCTTATTGGTGCATTTCGGTTGATTTTTTGATTAGGGATGATGACCATCTTCAATTTCAGCAGCTTTGCTAAACGACATCTTGAAACCATCTCTTCATACGGGTCATCACACGATTGAATATATTTTTGTCACGAATTCTGAACTTTTTTGAATCCTGACTGCGTGCGCCGTATAACACCAGTCCAACGCCGGTTGCATACATGGGGTTATTAACAACATCGACCAATCCCCTGATTCCCTGGGGTTTTCCCAGACGGGTCGGCAAATTGAACACGGATTCCGCCACTTCGGTGACACTGTCAAGCAGCGCTGTTCCACCGGTTAAAACGACTCCTGAGGGGATCATATTTTCCATACCAGCCCGATAAATTTCACGGTATGTGAGCTCAAATATTTCTTCCATTCTGGGTTCTATAATTTCTCCAAGGATCTGCCGGGAGAGCTTGCGTGATTCCCGACCTCCCATCCCGGGCACTTCAATGGATTCATCACCGCTGATCTTACGAGCAAGACAGGTGCCGTACTTCTTTTTTATTTTTTCGGCTTCGGTTTGGGGAGCCCGCAATCCGATGGCAATGTCATTGGTCAGATTGTTGCCGCCCAACGCAAGCACAAAGGTGTGTTTGATATTGTTTCCGGCGAATATGGCTAGGTCGGTGGTACCGCCGCCGAGATCCAAAAGAGCCGTGCCCAACTGTTTTTCTTCATCTGTCAGCACTGCCTCTCCGGAAGCCAAGGACTCCAAGAAAATATCGCACACATCGAGTCCGGACCGATTTGCGCATTTAACAATATTATGCGCCGAGGCTACCGCCCCGGTAACGATGTGTATTTTGGCCTCCAGACGAACTCCGGCCATACCGACGGGATTCTGAATGCCGGTTTCATCATCGACAATGAATTCCTGAGGCAGAACATGAATAACTTCCCGATCCATAGGAATCGCTACCGCCCTGGCGGCATCGATGACACGATCGACATCGTTTTGGGTTATTTCCGACCCCTTGATGGCAATAATTCCACGGCTGTTGAATCCGGTAATGTGTCCACCAGCGATACCGGCATAAACTGATGAAATTTCACAACCGGCCATGAGTTCCGCTTCTTCAACGGCCTTTTTGATCGATTCCACCGTTGACTCAATGTTGACGACCACCCCTTTGCGTAATCCAATGGAAGGATGAGTCCCAATGCCGATAATATTAATGTCCGGACCGGATGCTTCGCCGACAACAGCACAGATTTTGGTCGTACCAATGTCGAGACCGACGATAATATCTTCCTGGCGTTGCATATCAGACCTCCTTATAATCCTCGCAGGATTGATTATTGGCTCCTGACAGCCATCAAGGCCCACATTTCGATTCTTACGATTTTCAATACGCTTTTCATTTGGTTTCCAGTTTGTTTCGAGATCTGGATGAATTACTCATGCCTGAGGAGATTTACGACCACACGGTCGATATTATTGAGATCAATTCGTTCAAAGTCTGAAAAGCGTCTTTGACGCTTCAAGTATTCAAACAAGTTCTCCAGCAAACGATACTTACCGGCATAATTGTCGAATCCCAGCTTTATCTTCTTGGCGCTGTCAAAAGCATACAGGGTCAGACCCATTTGGCGATCCACCTCTATCTGTTTAATAAACCGATTCGGAAGAATGCTTCCATTTTCTTCGCCCATTTGCAGAACACGCATCACCGCAGTAACGGGTAACGCAGCCTTTGGTTCTCCGCGGCGTTCGGTCGGGGTAGAATGACCGTGAATGCCAAAATCTGTTATGTTTAGACCACTGATCACCGGAAGATGCGTCGGGTCTGAAGAATCCCATTCCTTGAAAATTTTTCCTTGCCGGTTTATTAAAAGTTTACGCCCCACATCAATAATTGCCAGCGGCCGATGCTCTCGTATGTGGATGCTGAGCCCGGACGGTATTTCCCTGCTGACCTCAACCTCCGCGATCCATGGATGTTCCAGCAATCGCTTGCGTGTGAGGGAAAGATTAACCGCCAGTATATTTACCCCTGCATGAACCTGGGCGTGTCGAACGATTTGTTCTTTTGTCAGGCGATGCAGGCCTTTTATGGTCAGTTTCTCAGCCTTGAAGTAATCACTATGGGTCAGAACGTCATGGACTAAAATGAAAACGCAGGTCGTTGCCGCCAAGACCATGATTCCGACACACACGTTGAAACCGAACCTGAGTCGGTGGAAAAATTTTAGGTGTCGTTTCTTTTTTTCCCCTTTGCGGATATTTTTTCGGGACTTTTTGGTTTTCACGGATTTAACCTCAGTATTTGACGCCTCATTAGCTCTGCAATTCGGCTCGCAGATTTAAGCGATCAATCATGGCGTTTCAGTAGCTCGTCGCCCACCTTCCATACATCTCCGGCTCCCAGGGTCAACACGACATCATTGGGCTTTAAATGATCTTTCAGGTAGGTGACCGCATTCTTTTTTCCTTCTACCCAGAGAACATCTTTATGTCCGTGGGCTTTAATTCCTTCACAAAGTGCCTGGCCGGTGATGCCTTCAATCTTTTTCTCACCGGCGGCATAGACGGGCAGTACCAGTAACACATCAGATTGATAAAATGCACGTGTGAAATCATCGAACAGCGCTTTGGTGCGGGTATAACGGTGGGGCTGAAACACAATCACCTTGCGTCTGCCAGGCCAGCATTCCTCTAACGCCAGCAACGTCGTTTTAATTTCAGTGGGATGATGTCCATAATCATCCACCACCGTAACCCCCTTAATTTCACCCTTAATTTCCAGCCTGCGTTGAACACCTTCAAGGGTTTCCAAAGCCGTCTTGATCGTATCAAAGGGAATATCCAGCTCAATGCCCACCGCTACGCTAGCAGTTGCGTTGTACACATTGTGTATGCCGGGCAAATTCAACCTTATTCGCCCGAGCTTTTGACCCTGTTTGAATATACTGAAGCTGCTTCGATGTTTTTCGAATTCAACATCTCTGATCTGAAAATCCGCCTGGGAACTCATGCCGTAAGTTACATAGCGTTTTTTTATCTTCGGGATCAGATCTTGGATAGGTTCATTGTCCAGGCAAAGGATAGCCAAACCATAAAATGGTATTCTGTCAATGAAGCTTAAAAATACTGACTTAATGGCCTCTAAATCCGGGTAAAAATCCAGATGCTCTCGATCGATATTTGTTATTACGGCAATGGCAGGCGAAAATTTCAAAAACGATCCGTCGCTTTCATCTGCTTCGGCAACGATGAAATCTCCCTCGCCAAGGACGGCATTGGATCCGATACTTTTCAGTTTGCCACCAATTACTACGGTAGGATCAAGATCTCCTTCTGCCAGGACCGAGGCCACGATCGACGTGGTGGTTGTTTTTCCGTGAGCCCCGGCGATGGCAATGCTGTATTTTAAACGCATCAGCTCGGCCAACATCTCTGCCCGCGGTATTACCGGTACCGAAGATTGTTCGGCGGCCACTACTTCCGGGTTGTCTTGACTAATCGCCGACGAGATTACCACGACATCCGCGCCGCTGATTTGCTTTTCTGAATGCCCTTCATAGACGACTCCACCCAAGGTTTTGAGGCGTTCAGTTATTTCGGATGATTTGAGATCGGATCCGGACACTTTGTAGCCGAGGTTGAGGAGAAGTTCGGCTATGCCGCTCATACCGATGCCGCCGATGCCTACAAAATGGATGTGGTATTTTTTGAGATACATAGGTCTAGGTTCAGGGGTTCAGGGTTGAAGACTCCGGTTAACCATCGATTATCGAGCATCCTGTAACCTTCACTAGGCCGCCAATAACCGATAGCAGTCATCAACGATATTCTTGGCTGCGTCCGGCTTTCCGAATTGCTTTGCGTTGTCAGCCATTTTTCCCAATGCAGTCGGATTAGCGACGTAGTAGTCAATTTTTTGGCTCAAAATTTTACCGTTCAGGTCCTTCTCGAATATCATTTCAGCAGCACCATAATTTGTTAGGTTCCCGGCATTCAGGGCCTGATGGTTATCGGCCGCAAAGGGATACGGGATAAATAATGCCGCTTTTCCTAAGGCTGTAATCTCGGCAACCGTCGTTGCACCGGCTCTGCAAATGATTAAATCAGCGTTGCGGTATAAATCGGCCATGTTGTCAAAAAAGGCCTTAGAGGTGTTTGAGATCTGATAGCGTTGATAGGCCTCTCTCACGGGCTGCTCATCCGCCTGACCGGTTTGATGGATAAAATGCAGACGATCCTTTTGGGCAAGAAGTTCCAGTGCGTCGATTATGGCGATATTGATACTATGCGCTCCCTGGCTGCCCCCGATAATCAAAACGGTGAAGGGTCCGCCTCCGGCGTGACCGCCGGATGTGTTTTCTTCTCCGCTGCTGTATTCGACAATTTCCCGGCGTACCGGATTTCCCGTCCAAAGAGTCTTGGTTGGATCCAAACCACCAGCGGTATTTTCAAAAGACACATAGATCCGATTCGCAAACCGCGCCAAAATTTTGTTGGTAATTCCCGGTAGAATATTTTGCTCACACAGGACGATCGTTATTTTCAGAAACCAGGCACCGATGACAACCGGTCCGGCGGAATAACTGCCGAGTCCGACAGCAATATCCGGGGCGAACTTTTTAAGAATCCGCAGTGATTGTCGGATACCCGTAGGGATTTTTACTAGCGAGTTGATCTGATTCCACAATCCCCGGCCTTTGATAGCGGTCGCCGTGATTTCTTTGAGTTCGAAACCGGCCTTGGCTAATACTGAGCGCTCCAGTGAATTACCGGTGCTCACAAAAATTATTTTATTTGCTGGATTACGAATTAAAAATTCTTGTGCAATGGCGATACCGGGAAACAGATGACCTCCGGTTCCACCGCCGGCGAACACTATTCGGAGCGGTCTTTCGTTGAACACACGTGACTTACTGTTTGCAGTCTGTTTCATTGAGTTGATGCCGATTTTTGGTTATTCCAGTACCGCATATCAAATAACTTTTTCATCTAGCCCTGCGGTTTGCATTGATGTTCATCAATATTCCGATGGAGACCATATTTATTAAAAGCGACGTCCCGCCATAGCTTAAAAAGGGAAGGGTGAGCCCCTTGGTTGGCAAAATTCCCAGTGCGACACCCATGTTGATGCATACTTGCAGGCCCACTGCTGTCGTCAGACCGATGGCCAGGAGCGACCCGAACGTATCCGGTGCATGGCGAGAGATCTGAATTCCTTTTATCAGGATCAGGGTGTAAAGTCCGATGATAAACAGAACACCTACCAGACCGAGTTCTTCACCAATTACAGAAAATATAAAATCTGTATGAGGTTCGGGAAGATAAAACAATTTTTGATAACCGTTTCCGATTCCAGTACCCCATAGACCCCCGGTGCCGAACGCCATAAGGGAATGAACCGTCTGGTAGCCCTCGTCGGCTGAATACTGCCAGGGATCGAGAAAACTCAATATCCGCTTTACGCGATACTCGGCATTGATCAAAAAATAATACGCAATCGGGATCATGGCGACCAGTGATGTCGCCAGGTGCAGACAGCGCACGCCGCCTACAAACATCATCAGCCACGTCAAAATGCCGAGAATAATCACCGACCCGAAATCCGGTTGCTTGAAAATGAGGTAGGCAAACGCCGCGAAAACCAAAACATGCGGTAGAAAACCGATAGACAGGTCCTTTAATTTGTCCCCCTTTTTTTCCAATGAATACGCCAGAAATATAATTAATGCCAATCGTGCAAATTCAGATGGCTGAAACGTAAGATAGCCAAGCTTTAGCCATCTTGCGGATCCTCCGGCAGAAAGACCGAAGTCCGAAAATTGGACCGCGATCAAAAAGGAAAAGGCCAGGGCTAACAATGGATATGCCAATACGCGATACCATTGATACGGAAAATGTCTGCACATGACCAAAACTACGATCCCTATCAGTGCAAAAAGTGCCTGTTTTTTTAAAAAAAAGGAATCTGTGCCGAATTTTTTTAGTGCCAACGCGGAACTGGAGCTGTACACCATGACAATCCCGATACCGACCAGAAATAGAACCGGAAACAAAAGCTGGACATCATACGCAACGGAATGTGACAATGGTTTCTCGAATTTCATGGTTTATCCGAATTCTAGATCTTGGTTATCCTATTAAAACCACTTCTGTGATTTACTGATATCGAAGCCGATATCTTCATCCGGCATTCTTGTGTTTAAGCTTTTGAACAGATTTTTTAAAGTCTTCTCCCCTTTGAGCATAATTTTCATATCTGTCGAAACTCGCGCACCCCGGTGACAGTAAGACAACATCTCCGGGATTGGCCGCCTGGAAGGCCTTTTGAACGGCATCGGACATCGATGCGGCTGATGATATCGAAACGGCATCGCCAAGGGCTGTCCTAATGGTCGTCGCCGCATCTCCGATTACGATGAGTTTCTTCGTATGCTTGCCAATGATTTGGCTGAGGGCACTGAAATTGCTCCCTTTGTCCAGGCCACCCATTATCAATACTACCGGTTGGCTGAAACATTCCAGTGCTCTGGCAACTGCAGACACATTGGTTGCTTTTGAGTCATTGACGTATTCGACACCTAGGATGGTATCGACATATTCAAGCCGATGGGGGAGTACTCGAAAATTATCGAGCGCAGCTTGAATTCCTTCCGGCCGACCACCGGCCGCCATGGCTGCGAGACTGGCAGCGCATGCATTTTCCAGGTTATGGCGCCCCCTCAATTTCGTATTGGACAGTTTTAAACATATTGGATCGTGCCTTTCAGTCTTACCAACGCTAATCGGCCCGACCTTGGATGAGAGGCGTTGTCGCTTTGATTTTAGATCGGAAATTTTTGGTTCTAAATCGATAAAATCATATGAATTCAATACAATGCCGTGGTTATTTAACGCAGCCCCCCCCTCATCCGCCGCCGGATTGGGGTACATTAATTTGCGACTGCAAAGATCTTTCGTGAGCGAACAGATGATTGGGTCCGAACCGTTTAGGACAGCAACATCCTCTGCCTGTTGATTTTCAAAAAGCCGCATTTTGGACGCGACATATGCTTCAAAATTAGGATAGCGGTCAAGATGATCCTCGCTTATGTTGAGCAGAACACCCACTTTGGGTCTAAAGGTTTCGATCGTATCGAGCTGAAAGCTGCTGATTTCAGCAACAACTACATTCACATTAGCATTTCGATCCACATACCCAATTAGCGGATTGCCAATGTTGCCTCCAACGAATACAGAGATGCCGGAGCACTTCAGCATGTTGCCCACCAATTCGGTGGTGGTTGTTTTGCCGTTGGTCCCTGTAACCGCGACGATGGGCTCCCGGATGAAACGCGATGCCAGTTCAATTTCACCAATGATCGGTATCCCTTGCTTTTGGGCCTGCATCACCGGCTCGATAGTATGGGAAACCCCCGGGCTCAATACGACCAGATCTGCACGTTTGAAGGATTCGGGTTTGTGACGCCCCAGCTCTAGGCGGATGCCCATTTTACGGAGGTCATTGATTCCGGTTCCCAGCTCATGTTCTGCAGCCGTATCTGTGGCCACGACTGTGGCGCCCTGGTGCTTCAGAAAACGAGCAACGGACAGGCCTGTTTTTCCAAGACCCACGACGATAACGGTTTTCTGTGCGAGCTTCATAATACTGTTTACCCAATCAAACCCGTTGGGTGGCGTCCAACGGGAGTTAGATTGCCCTCATACCGCGTCGAATCCGACCGCCTTGCCCTGCTTTGTAGGAGGGCGGGCCTTAGCAGAGCGAAGGCGGCCAGAATCTGACAATCCATGTCGCATTCATTCGGACTCGTCAATCCACCCAAGGGGGATAGATGGAAAGTCAAGCCTTGTGTATCTAAACTAGCGAAGTTTCAACGTGCTCATTGCCAACAGGGCAAGAGCGATAGCAATTATCCAGAAACGAACAATAACTTTGGGTTCCGGCCACCCTTTCAATTCGAAATGATGATGCAGGGGTGCCATTCGAAAAATCCGTTTGCCGCTGGTCATTTTAAAAAATCCAACCTGAAAAATAACCGACAGGGCTTCAATGACAAACAGTCCGCCCACAAGTACCAGCAATATCTCCTGTTTGGTTATTACGGCCATGGTGCCTAACGCTGCTCCCAAAGAAAGCGAACCGACATCTCCCATAAATATTTGAGCTGGATACGCATTGAACCACAGAAATCCAAGGCCGGCACCGGCAATTGCACCGCAGAAGATGGTTAATTCGCCGCAGCCGGAGACATAATTGATTTGCAGGTAATCAGCGATTTTGACATGCCCGGCGACATAGGCAAAAATCATGTAGGTTGTGGCGGCGATGATGACCGGACCGATGGCGAGGCCGTCGAGACCGTCGGTGAGATTAACCGCATTGGACGCCCCGATGATCACAAAGGCCGCGAATATAATATATCCCCATCCAAAATCCGGTGAAATTTTTTTGAAAAAGGGGATTGTAATCTGAGTTGAAAAGTCCGGGCTGGCGTATACGAGTATGCCGGTGATTAAGGCTAAAATGGCCTGACATACCAATTTTTTGCGGACCGTCAACCCCTTGCTCTGTTTTTTGACCTGCATGAGGTAGTCATCAATAAAGCCAACCAGACCGTATCCGATGATGACAAACAGTACGACCCACACGAAATAATTGGTTAAATCGCTCCAAAGCAGAATGGAAACCGCAATTGATATAATAATCAGGGTACCGCCCATAGTCGGCGTGCCGGCTTTGTCAAAATGAGTCTTGGGGCCATCATCTCGGATATATTGGCCAACTTGCAGTGTGCTAAGCCTTTTAATTACCCAGGGGCCCAGGAGAAAACATATAAAAAAGGCCGTCAAGCTCGCATAGATGGTGCGAAATGTAATGTAACGAAATACATTAAAAACCGACAATGTTGTATGAAGCGGATATAATAAATGGTAAAGCATGGCGTTGTGATGAATTAATACCTATGTGTTATTTACATAATTTTGACGTAAAGACCCGGCCTTCATAACCTATCGCCAAATCACCAAATCCCAGTCGCCGATAAACCGTCTCCGGAACCTCGTTTTCAGCTATGCGTTGCCAACTTTGAGATCTGCCCAATCTTTTAGTTCCTCGACAATTTTTTCCATAGCCATCCCGCGTGAACCTTTCACCAAAAGCCAATCGCCGGGCTGCAACCATTGTTTCAGGTCATGTAAAATTTCTTCACGAGAGCCCGTGAACGTCACAGCGGATTTTTGGCCCTCATCCCGGGCACCTGCCGCGACGGCTTCGGCAAACTCACCTTGGGCATATATGCGTTGAATTCCGGAACGGGCCGCGATGACACCGATTTCCCGGTGCAACATTTCTGCTTGCGGTCCCAGTTCAAGCATATCCCCAGTTACAAAAGCGCACCTGCTGTTTGCCCGTAAGGTTGCCAGAGTCGAAATGGCGGCTTTCATAGAGCTTGGATTTGCATTGTACGTGTCATCCAAAAGAGTGATTCCGTTCGGTAATTTCAAGATGTTCATTCTCCCCGCTACCGGTGTAAATGCTTCGAGCCCGGCCTTGATATTTGCCGAAGATATACCCAACACGTATCCCACAGCTGATGCTGCCAATGCGTTGATAATCATAAACCGGGCGGGTGAGTTCAATTTTATTGAAACACGTTCGTCGGGAAGCACCAAGCTGAATATATTTCCGTCCTTTATTTCCCGTATCTTATCGGCCCGGATATCTGCCTTCGGCGATAAACCGAAAAAAACCACATTGCCGTTGGCATACTTTGCCATCCGCTTAACCCGCGAATCATCTGCGTTGAGTACCGAATTACCTCCCGGTTTGAGCTTTTTGATAAGATCTCCCTTTTCACGCATGACCCCTTCGATGGATCCTAATCCTTCCAGGTGAGCCGGACCGATATTTGTAATCACTCCAATATCAGGTGAACAAATTTCTGCAAGTCTGGCAATCTCCCCAGGATGGTTCGTACCGATTTCAACTACGGCCAATTGATGGTCGGGCTGGAGGTTAAGCAGTGTGAGGGGCACTCCAATTTGGTTATTGTAATTACGCAGAGAAGACAGCGTATAAAACGTCTGCCTTACGACGGCATTCGTCAATTCTCGAGTGGTGGTCTTGCCGTTCGATCCTGTAATTGCTGCAACCAAAGCAGCCGAGCGTTTACGATGGAAAGCCGCTAGATCCCCCAATGCCGTGGTCGTATCCTCAACGGCTATACATGCAATATTTTTGGCCTGCCATTTCTCAAACGGTAAAGCTTCAATTCTATTGCGGTTGACAACCAGACCGCCAACGCCTTGTTCAACAACCTGGTTTGCAAAGGTGTGACCGTCGTGGACATCTCCGATAATGGCAACAAAGAGGTCCGGCGGGGCTATTTCACGCGAGTCAATGGAAACCTTTGAAAACCGTTGGCGCAAATTGCCACACAGGAGTTCACCTCGAGTTGCTGTGACTATTTTTTCAACTGTCCAGGGTATGGGATTCCCGCCGCTCATCGTATACGTTTTAAAAACCTTTCTTTAAAAACCCTTTTTTCATACAGAATTGACCATTCTGGCTGATAGCTCACAGATTATAGCGACCCGCCGCGGATGGCATGATTTTATTGCTGTGAGCTTTGAACCTATATAACAGTTGCCAATCATCCAGGGGTTAATGTCCACAGGCAAATTACGACGATCGGCCACCATCAATGAATCAGCATTGCCAACGCTCGCCTCGCTTCCTCGCGATCATCAAACGCTATCGATTGGTTGCCAATAATTTGATAGGTTTCATGCCCCTTACCGGCAATAAGGACCACGTCATTCGCCCGGGATGCTGTTATTCCCAATTCTATGGCTCGGCGGCGATCGGGTTCGACGAGATATCCTTTTTTGTCAAATCCGGCCCTGACCTCTTGCGGTAAATACTCAACACCGGCTGCATGTGTTATACCCGGTAAAATCTGACGGATGATCGCCAGCGGATTCTCTGTTCTGGGATTGTCCGATGTTACCACTGACAGATCGCTTAACCGGGCAACGATTTCACCCATCATGGGCCGTTTTGCGGTGTCCCGATCTCCACCGCATCCGAATATACAAATGACTCTGGCCGGTGCAATCTCCCGCAAAGCGGACAATGCATTTTTGAGGGCATCCGGTGTATGCGCATAGTCCACATACACAAAACGACCGCTATCGGTGTCGATGCGTTCAAGGCGGCCCGGTATAGCTGTTGTGGATTCAATGCCGGCTTTGATTGTGTTTAGGGGTAAATGTAACGCTGCTCCGACTGCGCTGGCGCTGAGAATGTTCTCGATATTATGTGCCCCAACGAGGGGAGTTTGGAAATCAAAACTCCCCTCGGGGGTGGAAATCCTCCCAACGGTGCCCTTGATATCTGTTCGGGAGGTTTCGGCCGCAATATCACAGTCAGCAGTCGAGCCGATTTTGAGGATGACACCGGTGAGCTCCTGCGACAGTTCAAGCCCTTTTGAATCATCACAATTTATGACAGCGACGGCGTTATCCTTTTTAGGCCCCTGGGTTAGATACTCAGTAAAAAATCTTTTCTTGCTAGACCAATACGATTCCATGTTTCCATGAAAATCAAGATGGTCTTGGCTCAAATTGGTAAATACCGCGACATCAAACCAACAGCATTTAATTCGGTATAGATCCATAGCATGAGATGACGCTTCCATGACGACGTGGGTTGTTGAGTGCTGCTGCATTTCTGCCAGAATCCGTTGCAGGTCTAACGATTCCGGCGTTGTCATCGGATTGCTGTACGTTTTGCCAGAATAGCGATAATTTATCGTCCCAATGACACCGACTTTGTAGCCCGCTCTCACCAGAATGTTTTCGATTAAGTAGGCTACTGTGGTCTTTCCGTTGGTTCCGGTAATTCCAATTAGTGTCATGCGCTCTGACGGATTATGGTAAAAGCGTGCGGCTAATTTGGCCAGTGCAACGCGCGTGTTCTGCACCTGAACTATAACGGGATTGCGTTCTGCCGCCAAGGCTGCAAACCGCTCTAAGTGTGCATTATCCGTCGCATTTTGAGCCACAATGGCAGCGGCGCCTCTTTTTAAAGCGTCGGGGATAAAGGCGTGACCATCCGTCGTCTGTCCCTTGATGGCTACAAATAATCCTCCCGGTTGAACTTCCTGAGCCCGATAGTGGATTGACGTGATGTCCGGATCGGGCACAACAGCATTGGCATATGCGGTATGGTTTCTATCCGAAATGCGTTTTGCTTTCTGTTCACGGCTGCCTGCCCTCAGACTGCCAGCGCTGATTAAACTTTCGGCATTAACCAAAGTTGAAAGCTTCACCCTCTTGCCTTTATACCGAATGAAACCCTGAATTTGGATGTGCCGCCTTCAGGCGGAATATTCAAATAATTGAGGATTTCATTGGCAATTGATTTAAATACCGGGGCGGCAACAACACCGCCGTGATATTTCGCTTGGGGTTCATCAATTACCACCAAGATTGCGATTTCCGGATTATGAGCCGGAGTGAATCCAACAAATGAAGCAATGTGTTTACGATGGCTATACTTGCCCTTTTCGTCGAGTTTACGGGCGGTTCCGGTTTTACCGCACACGGAATATCCGTCAAGCGAAGCATTGATACCGGTACCGCCTTCGGTGATTACGGTCTGCATGATATTTTTTAAAATTCCGGCGGTGTGTGCTGAAACCACTCGTCTTATCTGGCGGGGCGCAAAACGATTCATGGTGCGGCCATGTTGATCGGTTATTTCCTGGACAAGGTAGGGCTTCATGAGAACGCCGTCATTGGCAATTGTTGAGACCGCCGAAATCAGTTGAATCGCCGACACGGATAAACCATGGCCGAAAGAAATCGCCGCGGTGTCGATATCAGACCAGGTTTTGTAGTGTGACAAGCTGCCGGGGGTCTCTCCGGGACAATCAATTCCGGTTTTCTGACCAAATCCAAAATCACGAAAGGTGTGATACAGTTTTTTTGCGCCGACTTTTTCACTGACCTTGACGGCACCGATGTTGCTGGAGAATTTAATAATTTGCTGCAACGACAGCCATCCATATTTGCGGATGTCATGAACGACATTTTTGCCGATTCTGTACGCACCATTTTCGCAGAAGAAGATCGTGTTTGGCGTAATGCTGCCGGATTCCAATGCGGCAGCGGCACTGAATATCTTCATTGTTGAGCCCGGTTCAAAAGGATCTGTGATGGCCCGATTGCGCCACAACGATTTGTCAAAGCTCAAATACGAGTTTGGGTTGAAGAGCGGATAATGCGCGATTGCCAAAATGGCACCGGTGCGCGGTTGCATAACAATTGCCAGCGCAGAGCGTGCCGCATGCTGTTTTGCCGCTGCTTTCAACGCGCTTTCCGTGATGAATTGGATATTGCTGTCAATGGTAAGGACCAGGTTCTGACCGCTATTGAGGTAAAATTGCCTGGACTCTGAGCTGAATCCATTGCCCAGCGCATCTTTAAACATCTTTATTTTACTGAGCTCTCCCTGGAGGTTCGGGTCATAATAAAATTCGATCCCTTCGAGTCCTTTTCCGTCCAGACCGGTAAATCCCAGAGCCTGGGCAGCCAGGGTTTTATTTGGATAAAACCGGCTGAACTCAGAAACGAAATCTATCCCCGGCAGTTGTCGATCCTGAATCGCTTGAGTTTCCTTGGCCGTTGTTTGACGCTTGATCCACACAAATGACTTTTTGGACGCCAATTTGCGTTGAGTTTTGCGGACATTTAAATTCAAGGCGTTTGCCAGGACCTTTGCGGTTGCCTTGGTGTCGCTAATTTGAAAAGGGTAGGCGGCAATCGAGTTGACCTCTATGCTTACGGCCATTTCCTGCAGGTTGCGATCGTAAATGATGCCACGTTTTCCGGACGCGGTTAATGATTTTTCATACTGGGTGGATGCCTTTTTAGACAGCCACAGACTGCGATATACCTGTAAATGAACGGCCTTGGCACCGATAGCCACAAAGGAGACCAAAAAGAAAAAACCAACGCACCAGATTCGAATTTTTAAATACTTATTTTGCATGAGCTATCGGGGCATGATGATCGTCTGTTCGGGTATTGGTGTAACCAGACCCAGCTGGTTTTTAGCAATTCGAGCGATGCGTTGAGGTGACCTCAGACGCGCAAGCTCAATTTTTAAATTGTCCTGCAGGGCCATTAACTGCTGCATTTTGGCGGTTTGCTCCGTAATTTCATAGCGCACACGCACACACTGTACCCTGCACCAAGTGTAAAACAGAAGTTCGGCGATAAAAACACCCATTAACAGCAGGGATGCGATGACGACTTTTGGGTTGCGCTGTTTGCGCTTCTTCTTTCGTTTCATAGTGATGAGTAAGCAGACAGTCTAGAGCTCTTGTCAGAGCTGACCTACACTAATCGCATTGCCGGCCCCACATTTTGTCCTTTGCCTCTGCTGCCGGTGCCCGGTTGTTTATAATTTTTCCACTGCCCTGAGGCGTGCGCTTCTTGCCATCGGATTGGCTGCTATCTCCTCTTGTGTGGGTCGCACAACTTTTTTTGTTAACAATCGGACCTGCGGTTTTTGGCCGCATATACACTCTGGAAAATCCGGTGGACAGGTACAACCTTTCTCAAGGGCCTTCAGTCGTTGCTTTACGATGCGATCTTCCAAAGAGTGAAACGTCAGCACACACAGCCGGCCGCCGGGATTCAGCAACCGAATGACATTATCCATGAAGAGGTTGAGTTTTTCCAGCTCATGGTTAACTGCTATTCGAAGCGCCATAAATACCCGGGTGGCCGGATGGATTTTTTGTTTGAAAGAGGTTCGCGCCGGAATCGAGTCCATGACAATCTTAGCCAATTGCTCACTTGTCCGAATTCGCTTCTTTTGTCTCTCCCTTACAATGGTTCGTGCGATCTGCTTGGCCCAGCGTTCCTCCCCGTAATCCTTGAAGATTATTTGAAGCTCATTTACGTTCAGCCGGTTTATCAAACCTTCGGCAGTCTCCGGATGACGAACATCCATACGCATATCTAACGGTTCGTTTTTTCTAAAGCTGAATCCTCTGCCACTGTTTTCCAGTTGGTGCAATGATAGGCCTAAATCCAACAGGATGCGGTCCACCGAAGATATATGCAGCTGTGCAAGAAATTCGGGAAGACGAATGAAATTGCCGTGAAAGAGGTGGATCGTTAAGGGATACGCGTGTAGAACGTTTCGAGCATGGATTATGGCATCAATGTCTTGATCGATTCCTATAACCATTCCCTTGGGAATGATTCTTTCACAAATCGCTTTGGCATGACCTGAACCACCCAGGGTGCAGTCGACATAAACATTGCCGGGCCGGCAATTCAGGTAAAAGACCACCTCATTCAACATTGCAGGGATATGCCTGTAAGACATCAAATTAAATTCCTAGCTTGGCAATTTCGTTTCTGACCTCCTCTTTCTTCATATCTTCATCCAAGTTCATATTTTCATGATCCCAGTTATCTCTTGACCAAATTTCAAAATGATCAAGCACTCCAACGAGAACGATCTCTTTGTCCAGTCCGGCGTACTGCCTCAGGCTGGGAGGAACAAGAATGCGATCCTGTTTGTCGCATAGACAGTCGAATGCGCCTCCGATAAACACGCGTCTGAATCGTCGCATGTTTTCGCTTTTTTCTGCCATGGACAGTATTTTGGACTCCAGATTTTGCCATTCGTTGAATGGAAATGCGACCAAACAACGATCCATTCGGGATATCATGACGCCGTCGTTGCCATCCGATTTGATGACCTCACGAAACCTGGCCGGTATGATAATGCGTCCTTTAGCGTCGATTGTATGAAAAGAGCTTCCTCGAAACATTATTAACCAATATACTCCACATTTATCCACATTTATCCATATTTAAATACAGATTCCGATGAGTGTCAAGTACAAACTGAAAAAAGTTTTCAAATTTTAAAATAATTATATGGTGTTAAAGGGTAAACATGAATCTCAAAAATGTGGAGAATAGTGGTGTAAAAAAAGAAATATTAGAATCATTGAGTATCGATTCGAGGCACACGAAATGTCTCTTGCGGGTGGTTTCGAACTTTTGTTTGCAAGCAAGTGGCGCAGAGGAAGCAAGAATAAGGGGTTTGAGGAAAGACTAATTTAGGGGCCGGGGATTTTCAATAACGCAAATAACTGTTCCCCGACCCCTAAACCGATTTAATTTGAATAAAACAAGATCGGTATAGGTGAGGTATTGAAGGGTTTAGACCGTATTCTGCAACGAGATTTCTGCAACGTTTGTCTCCGATACGCTGAAATAGCTGATTTATGATTTAGGCTAGCTCCTCGATAACCACCGGAGTCTCCTCGATAACCACCGGGGGCTCTTCGATAACCACCGGAGTCTCCTCGATAACCACCGGGGGCTCTTCGATAACCACCGGAGGCTCCTCGATAACCACTGGAGGCTCCTCGATAACCACCGAGGGTTCTTCCATAACCACCGGGGATTCCTCTGGTATCACCGGAGGCTCTTCTTCATCCCCAATGGGTTCGTATTCATCGGCACCGATATCCCAAGATGTACCCACCGGACGCTTCGACCCGTCAATGTCAATGTCTGCGGATTCTGAGAACGACTGTTCTACCACCTTGAGCGTTGAGTATGAAGTTGACACGATCATCCCGGCATCGATTGCGTATGCGCCTTCTTTAAGATGAAAATCTTCTTGGCGCTTTACCACTGACACGAAATTGGTTTCAGGATCGAGACCCGTCATAGAGTTTAATCCAGCGGCAGTGTCATCCGAGGAGATATTGAAACTCTGCTCTCCTCTAAATACTCGGAAATCGTCCAGTCGATTGTTCATGGATATGGTGTTGGTCACCGAATAAACGCCACGGTCTTCATATACCCCGTAACCTAGCATACCGTAAATCGTGCAGTTTCTGATGGTCGCCGTACCTCCCCACCCGGTAGTCCGAATTGCGGCGGCACCCCCATTATAAATAATACAGTTTTGAACGGTGAAGTCACTGTCTTTAGATCCTTTGATACCTACGACCTCAAACCGACGGGTTTTGAATTCGTGAATTAACAGCTGGCCTAACCGCACATGTTGCGCTCGTCGAACATGCACCGCAGCGGAATCCTTCCCATGCCGAAACCGTTTCAATTCGAGTCCGTCCACGCGGGTGTAATCATCGCGGATGCGGATACCATATTTGGTCCTATTTCTGCCGTCCAGAACAACTCCTGTTCGATCCAAACCATTGTGGCGATCGATTTCGGCTGCCGTCAACCACATAAAATGCTCGGAATCTGTGTTCGAGCCGTCAAACGTCACGAAGGCTCCGCTGTTGCGACTTCGAAACGGACCATCGTTGTAACAGATACCGATTTCGCGGCGTTGCTGGCCTACCAGATCACCGTCACGGGAACTTTCCCAGGCCTGAATGCTGGAAAAGGCCCGCCTTATTCGGTAACGCCGATTTTCATACGTCCTACGGGCTGGTTTTTGAACTTCAACCGTATTATTATCGAGTTTTTTGAGTATGTAAAGTTTCTCCCTGCCTATTCTCAGTTGGTCGCCCTTGCCGACATATTCGGGCAATCTTGCATCCGTGAATGTGACAATTGTTTCCCCCGCAACTACCGAAGCCTTACCGCTGTCGTATAACGAGCCCCGATACGTCCCGATGGAGCGATAGTTGACTGCGGTCGCCCCCATTGCCCGTCCAGGTCCGAACATAAAAAATAGAATACCTGCAATAACGGCCACACATGCTATCTTATGTGTTGACATGGTTCCCTCCTTTTTAAATTGTGAATCATTTCCCCCCCGATCTAACCTTGCGCTAAATTTCCAAAACAATCTACGGGGTCAGAAAAGCAAAAGAGATGCCAGGGTGTATGTGCAGTCAGAGAGGGTACGCCGGGATGCGTCCTTCAAGGAGCTGCCTTTCTATAAATACGTAAGAATTTTAGGCGGTTTGGAAATTAACGCCAAATTTCACATTTTTGGACCTATTCGAAGGTCCACAACCCTGAGTGTGAAGATCGGCCCGCCAACCTGACAAACTTGGGCCGCTGAATGTACAAAATTTGTCAATTTGATGGTAATTTGAATTACCATTATGAAATTACGATTGCCTGCAAATTTAAAACCGCAATACAGGGCCAGCAGTCAGGGGGCCTAGTCATTTATTCCAACAGCGAAAACCTCGTTCTTTGGCCCAGGATTCTTTACTGAATAAGTTGGGGCATTAAAGACAGGCTGAAAATCGTCAGATTACCCAGGGAATGAATAATGATCGGGGCGGCTAAACTTTTCTCTTTTTCGTAGGCTGCAGCAAATACTACTCCACCGACCATTTGTGTGATGGGGATAGCGCCTTTTCTCAGATGGGGTAGAACAAAGAGTATCGTGCTTAAAACGACTGCAGGGGTAACACCCCAGCGGCGGAAAAAGCCGAAAAGTAGTCCCCGAAAAAATATTTCTTCAGCCACCGGGCTGATAATACCGCCCACTAAAAAAAAAAGTATAAGGGCTTGATGAGATGGGGGCAGGGAGGTGCGAATCAAGGCTAAGGCATTAATTCCGGTACTCACTAATACGCCACATAAAATAAGCGCAGAAGTCGCGAACACTATCGACCACAGCAAGCCTCTTTTAATACCGTAGAGCGACCTCTGGGGTGTCAAGCCCATTGCCTCTAATCCGCCTTCACTATATATAGTGACGGTTATCAGCATTAGCATCTCTAGTATCCGTATACCCCCAAGGACCAGAAACCGATGGGGTAGATGGCTGAAAACGAGCCATCCCCAAAAGACCTCGACCGGGATTATTAAGGCAACCGAAACCACCAGTGTTTTTAGTTTGATTGTGTTTGTTTCCATCCAAGAGACCTTAATGCCCTATACGCGTAAGCCTGACTGTACCAGTCGGAAGATGTATGCAGTTTATCCAAAATCTTTGGGATAACCTGAGGACTATTACGACGGCCGAGAGCATCGAACGCCATTGAGAGCACATTTGGGCTGGGGTCATCTAAAAAACCTAAGAGATCAGAGTAGGTGGGATGAGTCCGGCTGACGCCCAATGCGTTTACAAGCCAATAGCGCTCTTGTACGCGGTCACTTTCTAAAAGAAATCGATATCCCGGGTAGTTGCTTATCTCGAGTTTATTTGCGGTTATGGTTTTTAGGGCGGCGATCCGATCTTGCCACCGAACCGATTGCAATGCTTCAGTGATATGCCTTATTTCGATCCGACTGCTTCGACTCGACTGAAAATAGGCCAGCACAATAAAGCCTATCAGGAAACATACGATAGACGCGATGATTGTGGAAGTCTTTGCATCACTAACGATAAGAAACGTATAATAAATAACGCCGTGAAAAAAGATAAAGATCGCAATGGGAAAGCCGGCGAGTAAACCAAGAAAGGTAAGCTGCCGAAAGATGCGATTGGGATCATTTTGCAGTGCGTAATCTCTGAGAAATTTCGTTGAATCTTTAAGAAAAGCGGATACAGAAGACTGGACGTATTCACAATTTCTATTTGCGAACACTAAGGTGTCGTCTCGTTGGGTGAGGTGTAATTCAGAATTACCATTGGCGTTAATTGGAAGATAGTCATGATCTAAAAGTTTATTTTTTAAAAGCTGATGTAAATTGCCGTCCTTAACACCCACAATTCTGCATGTGCGCACTAATTTTTGGTTGAGTGATTTAAATGCTTCTGCCGGATATAAGGTGTAGGTATAGTAGAAACGGGTAAATTTTCTTCCGGGTGGATTGGATAGTAAAAGATGGTCTCTCAAATCCAGAAACAGGTTGCCGTCAAATTGGGTGGCCCACAAAAGTGCCAGCAGTGGGAGGGGTAACAGATTGATGACGCGGTGCCATTGGGTCGCAGCTTCATTTTTAGGACGAAACGCTTTCGTCATCAATGTAAAAACAAGCGGTGGGATAATCAAAAAATACATCGTAGCAAATATATTGATCCCATCCATATTCACCGCCAGGAGGGAACCCAACCAAAGGCACAGCAGAGAGAAGAAGGTGACTTTCTTTATCCGGAGGATACGATGCCCGAGCCAGACCGATCCCATAGTGAAAAGGGTTATGCCGGCACCGAGGCTGAACGTGAAAAAGAGACCGCCGTAAAACGCCGGGGCAAACGCCTTCAACCGGCCCATGACGTGCTGATTGGGGACAATGAAATAACCGGCTGCATTGATGGCTGCCAACTTGGAATACAGGTTCATATTGGAGACATAAACCTGAATGGTTGCCAGAACCTGTGCCATCAAAAGACCGATGAAGAGCACAGCGACGGGATGAACTATTTTTAGGTTGCTGATTTTAGACATAAAAACGACGGCAATGTGGGCGATGACCGGCAGTTTCAGAAAATGGCACGTCAGCGTAAGGTTGCCATTTCAGTGGTGCCTGATTAATTCTTTCGCATTCCGTAAAAAGAGTCAAGCGCTGACTGGTGCGCGACACCGTTCGTAGTTGATGCTAGCGATACCAAGGTGCTATACACAACGACCCGGCTCATTACGCATACACGGACAGCGTTGCGCATGTTTGAAACTGTGCGGGAATTGTAAAAGCAACAATTCAAGGGGAGAATAACAATTCGTTGTTATCCTAAAAGCTCAAGTACGTGACGCCTGCTCCAAGAGACGTCACTTGGGCTTTGGTGATAACCAAACAACCATTTATTATGACGCTGGGTATAATCTTCATACAGAGATCAAATCTGTTGATAGCGTGCGGCTCTTGTGGTAAGGAGCGATTTGCGACACTTTTTTTGAAAGCGATGTGATTATGAGAAGAAGCGAAAAGGAAATTACCGATAAAGCCGAGGTCGAGGAGATCATACGTAAATCGCTGGTATGTCGATTGGCGCTGGTAGATGGGGAGAGACCTTATATCGTTCCGTTGTGCTTTGGCTACCAGGACAATACACTGTATTTCCATTCGGCAAGGGAAGGCAAAAAACTGGAACTCCTCAAAACAAACCCTAACGTGTGTTTTGAATTTGATACTGATACAGAACTGCAACAGGGGAAAAGCGCCTGTGACTGGGGAATGACCTATCGCAGTGTCATCGGTTTCGGTGACGCCACGCTGGTGGAGGGCATTGAAGACAAACGCCACGCCCTGGATATCATCATGCGCCAATATGCCGAGGGGACCTTTGACTATACGGATGCTGTCCTGAAAGGTACAGCGGTCATTAAAGTTGATATTTCGGCTATGACGGGTAAGCGCTCGGCATGAGCACAAGCTGACCGTTGCACTTTGGAATCATCCTTGCTTTAAACTGGCCGTCGTTGACCGGGATTAGGGACCCGACTCGGATTCGACTTTTTTTGGGGACGAACGGCGCTGTTTTGACCAATTCGAGGCCAGATATAGCCCGGAAATTGATTTGCTGTCTTGAATCTCTCCTCGAGCAATCATGTCCAGCGCGTCCTGCAGGTTGACTTGGGTCACCTTGATCAATTCATCTTTATCCAGTTTCTGTTGGGCCGGCTCCAGTCCTCGGGCGAGGAAAATATGAATCCGTTCATCTGAGTAACCGGGAACCGGCGTTATTTCTCCCAGTTTATACCATTCGGCGGCGGAGAAGCCTGTCTCCTCAATTAACTCCCGTTTGGCACAACTGATTACCGATTCCTGCGGATCAAGGGTTCCGGCCGGAATCTCCCATATATACCTGCGAAGGGCGTGGCGGTATTGGTTGAGTATAACGATGCTGTCATCATCTAAAAACGGAATAATAGCAGTCGCCCCGGGATGCTCGATAAATTCCAGGTTGACGGTGGCATTGTTTTCCAACGTCACATTCTCTTTTACCAAACGGAAGACTGCGCCTTCGTGAACAATATATCTGTGGTTAACTTTTGCTGACATATAGGACTCCCTATTCATCGTGAACCATTAATTTTATCTCATCCGAATTAGCTTTCAGCTCCGGGGCATACATCGCATATCCCCGCGCAGGTAATGCGCTAAATTTACCCGGTGTTTCCGCCCTGAGGCGATAGCTGACACTATGCCGACCACGGGCAAGACGCTGCACAAAGAAACAAACCTTGCGGTCACGGTACTCAACGTATGCTCCCAATTCATTACCGCTGTAGCCGCTGCGTGTCTCAACCGGTTCAAAACCGGCTGCTTTCATATCTTCAAAAACAAGGTATTCGTAATCATTTTTGCTATCGATAACCAATTCCACTTCCACCAGGTCTCCGCTGGTTACGGGCGACATATTCTGCAACGGTTCGCGTTTATATTTTTCAATCCGTCGATCCACGACCTGACCCCGGGATCCGACGTCTTTTATTCCCTTTTTTACTTCTGTTAAGCGATAGACATTGCGCCGGACATCAATCTCCAGACCTTCCCGGGTAATGTGATCTTCTAAGGTGAAGTAATCCAGATAGGCATTGAAATAGATGGAACCTTTTCCGGAGCGCACGATCTCCAGATTGTGCTTGCCGGTGGTAATCGTTTTGCCATCGAGAACGAATTTGTTGTCAAAGGTAAACAGGTTTTCGCCGGTGATCCTCACGGTCTTCATCTTTTTGCCGTCAAGATAGACATCCAGCGTTAAATCCGGCCGGTCTTCACCGCTGGAAATCAGATAATCGGCAAAGGCCTCAACGACAATGGCCGTATCCCGGGTGCTATTCCAGTAAGTGGCATGTTTACGGTTGTTGAGCAGATATTTAACTAGACGCGACGCCTTTTCACCACCGGGTTCCGTCTTTGATAAAAGCATGAGATAATAGGCATGGGTCTCATATTCCGAGCCGTACCAGTACCACCAATAACCGGAATTGGGAAGATTTAAATAAGCGGTTTGATTCTCCTCATCTTCAACCAGGTACTGTTCGATATTTCGCATGATCATGCCAAGTTTATCCCTGTCGCCGATCCGGTGCAGTCCCAGTCCAAACATAGCCTTGGCGTACACGGATAATCGGTTGCGGTCCCGATAGAGGTAGGTGCGCATATTTTGCTGTTCATGATCTGCATCCACGAGCACCATATAAACAAAGGCGTCCATATCGTCGGCATGGGATTTACCGTTTTTCTTTTCCTGATCCCATCGTTTCAGACGAGCGAGTTCTCTGGCCTGATAGTTTTTGAGCCATTGCACACCGGATGCCATCATCGCGCCGGGAACCGCCACATTGTTTTTCTGAGCAATCTGCAGGCCGTGGATGACTAGGGCGGTTGTGTGCGGATAGGATTTTTCACCGTAGCCGCTAAACCACCCCCAGCCGCCGTCTGACAATTGCATATCGGTAAGTCGCTTTATCCCCCGGGAGACCATATCGGCGACGGTCTCTTCATCAAAGACGGGATGATGGTCATAGCGCTTCCATTGCTTTGTACGTTGGCGATCATCACTGATTTCCTGGGCATTGAGGTTGGTCAACTTTTCCTGAATCTGTTTCAAATCCAATTTCATGCGCTTAATGGTATGCTGGGTGATGACAGTCGGTATGAACCGGTTCAAGGTCTGTTCGGTACACCCGTAGGGGTAGCTGGTAAGATAAGGCAGGGCATCAACCATGGCGCCGGCAAGGGTGGGGGAATAACGCAGCTCCAGCCTTGATTCGGCCACCCGCCGTTCGGCCGGGACATTAAAGGGTAGGACAGCCTTTGTTTCATCGGGGCGGATGACGCCACTTTTGGGGATTTGTTTAAGAAAGCCGTGCACATATACGGGAAAGCGCATTTCCATAGCATCGGACTCTTCATCGGTCAGTGCTTTCATGCGGATACCGGCTTCACCCTCTTTGAGCACCTTTACGCGCCAGTCGACACGTTTTTCACCGTTTGCAGCGATGCTCACCGACTGCGTAGCGTTTTGGCCCTGGATGAGTCCCAGGCAGCCCCCTTCCAATTCAAGCTGCACCCGGGCGGATTTTTTTGTTTTTAAATAGTTGTGGACATTGGCAGATAATACGACTTCATCGGTTTCGATGAAAAATCGCGGTGCCTGCAAACGCAGGATCAGGTTTTTGTGAGTTACGACCTCCGCCGACCCTTCGCCAACTCGGGTGCCGTGTCCCATGGCCCACACCTTGACTTTCCAGCCGGTAAGATTTTCGGGCATTTTAAAATCAATTTCAGCCATACCGCGCTGGTCCGTAATAATGTTGCCGGCCCAAAACGCCGTATCGGCAAATGCTTTGCGCACCGTCGGCGTGACCAGGCCCTTTTGGGCGTCCACTGATTGTTTGCCAGCCTCTTTTTTAGCAAGACGCATTTTAGCGGGCGCACTTTGACCGGCCACGTCTGCCTCTTCCAGTGCCATTTCTGGTTCGACGGCAGCGGGTCGCAGGTCAGAACGTGAGGCGGATTTGAATTCATCCTCCGCTTTAGCGGCGTCGCTATCCCGTTCGAATTCAACCAGATGGCCGAAAATACCGATATTTCGCATGGGGACTTCGCCTTTTCGCAAGAGGTTGTAAAACCAGCGCGTCAGATTGGATTCCGTATTCGGATTATGGATGCGGCGCCATTTCCAGAAAAATTCCCGGATTTGCGGCACATTGGATCCCCCGTAAATATATTCCACCGAGCGATCATAGACGGTGACCGCGGCCGTGCCGGCAAACGGTTCGCCAAAATAGTCGGTGACTTCAAGTTTGAGTTTGGCAGCCTGGCCGGGTTGATAGGCCGGCTGAGAAGGGCTGACTTTGACATTCAGCACACGCTTTTCTGGAGGAACCACAATTTCACGCATTTCGCTGTGGATTTTGGCATCGTACACGCTGAAGGCTTCCACAAAGAGGTTGGGCATGTCTTTTTGGGTAATGACAATTTCTTCGATCGCACTTTTTCCGGTCATGTGGATGACTCTGGGCGCTGAGTAGACACCGTTGGCAGGGCGCACAAATAAAACCACGGCAGCACCTTGGCGGTCGGTGTTGATTTGCAGTTGGACAGTGTCTCCGGGTTTGTATTCGCGTTTATCGGTGATGAGTTCGATTTTTGCAAAGCGGTAGTCGGCGCCATCGTCGCCCCGTCTGCGGACGGTGAAGATATAGCCGCCTTCAATTCGATGTCCTGCGGAATCGGTGACCGTATAGGACAGCCGGTACTGTCCAGCCTTAGAGGCCTGAATCTGAATCCGCGCCTGACCCTGGCTGTCCGTGTCCAAATCCCATTGCTGAACCGGATCTTCCACCGGTTGATTGTCATCGTAGGTTACCCGCAGCAGTTTCAGTCGACCGGTTCCCTGTATTGGTTTGCGATCTAACGTTTGGGCTTTAAAGTCGGCCCGAATGGTATCTCCCACCCGATAAAAGCCCCGGTCGACCCATGAATACACCTTAAAGGGTTTGCGGGCCACCAGCACTTCCCCCTGGCCGACGATCGTGCGTCGGGATTGATCGCGCACCTCGGCGCTGATGGTGTAGCGATGATCCGTGTCGCCATGAATCAGTTTGGCAAGCTCGGTGTCGATCTCAATATTCACCGTACCGTCTGATCCGATCTGCACCTGTCCTTCGGCAATCACTTCCGGGGGTTGCTGGGGCCAGTGATGCCACCAGGTCCAGATGGGCCTTTTGCAGCCCCATTCGTGCCAGCCCGGATACCATGGATAATCATAGGCATGCCACCAATAGCCCGGACCGTAGAACCAATCCCAGTAGAATTGAGGGTACCAGCGATCATCGAGCTCGCTGCGCAATACCTTATAGTCTACGGTCGCCTCGGTTACCGGAGACCCGAAGTAATAATCGGCTTTGACGAGGGCATTCACTTTTTCACCCAGCATTACGGGTGCTTTGGGTGCTTCGATACTGACCTCAAACTCCGGCTTTTTATATTCTTCCACCCGGAAACTGTTGCCGCCGTATGCTGTGTTCGAACCATGCGATATTACGTAAACGCCTAAAGCCGCATCTCCTGCAAGTTCGAATTGGCCCGTCAATCCGCCGTATTCGTCTGCTCTCAGGCTTTGGGTGTGAACTTCTTCATTTTTCGGATTCCGAATGCGAACAGTAAAATTTCGACCGGCATACATCGATACATCCTGTTTGTCGTACTGGACATGTCGCACCCAAGCTTTGAACTGAACGGTTTGACCGGGACGATACACCGGTCGATCGGTCATGAAAAATGTTTTACGTTGATTATATTCGCGGTCATAATAGTTCGGATACCAGACATTGGAAAAGCCCAGGTACGCCAAACGGCCCTCCCGGTTGGTAACCAATGCCAGCCAGTGCATGTTATTGGGCATTTTATGCGGTTCAATGATTGCCAGTCCATCGCTGCTGGTTTGGCTGCTAAAGTCGCTGTGGTAGACGCTATAGCGTTTGGTGTTTTGGATGCGCTGGGCACGAAAGCCGAAGAATTGGATAGTTGTGTCAGCAAGCGGTTTTCCGGTGACGGCATCGGCCACATAATACATGACGCTATTGCGCAGCGGCTTTTTGGCGATGACCGTATCGCTCACCCATATGATGATACGGGCCGTGTTGCCGTTATTGATTTTTGCGATCAGAAGATAGGCGCCGGCGTCTTCCAATTCGGGCGGGAGGCTGACGGTGACACGCCGGTCCCAATGCCTTGCATCAGGTTGCAGGTCCAATTGCCAATCAGTAACGTTTTCGCCGATGTAAGCGGTTTGATTTTTATGAACCAGCTGCCACCCGATATTATTCAAATTTAATTTTTTGCGATCCAGACGTGCAGGATTTGATCGGATATAGGTTTTGATATCCTGCAATAGTCGCTGAATTCTGATCCGATAAGCTTTAAAGTTGACACGCTCAGCGTTGCGATACCGGTATTCAACAATGGGCTGGCGGCCTGCCGGCTGTACGCTGCCGGGTTCGAATATGCCCCAGCTATTTGTGATCTGGTCGATATGTTGATTGGCTTCCGCTTTGTTGTAGCGCTTGTATTTTTGCCAGTATTCTACGGCACGGTCATACTGTCTGCGGTTTTCATAAATCTGGGCCAGAGAACGTGTCGCCTGATTGGCAAAGCCGTTTTGCGGGTTTTCAACGATTTCATTCAGCAGATCGATGTAATTAAACTCCGGCTCGAGCTGAAAACGCCTGACCCCCACCGCTAATTTAGCGATGGTTTCATCCGTTTTCAGGGTATGGACTTCGTATGGTCCGCTTTCGTCTTTATCGGGGTCATCAGCTGAAACCGGACGCCGGCCGATAAAAAAATCACCGTATTCGCGTAAGGTTTGAACGCCGAACTGCTGATGTAAAAAAGACGCAAAGTCGTATTTCACCTGATTGTCAAGACGGTCGTCCAGCTGAACGGCAGTCCTTAGTAGATATCGCCAGCGTTCGCCATCAGAGGATGCGGCCTCAAAACTTTCCGGAAGCTGATGCATGATCGGCTGCCCCTGGGCGTCCACCGGTGCGCCCTGGAGTCGGCGGCTGTATGCATAGCCATAACCCGGTTCATAATCCGGCAGCCGGGAGAGATCGGTCAGATATTGAAGACGCCAAGCCTGATTGTGAAGGCGATATTGAGAGATTTGGTTGGCAAACGCGAGACAGAAATTGGCAACGTCTTTTTTTGATGGTTCGTTGGACGTTAATCTGAAGGCCCGGTTCAGCAGCTGCAGCGCTCTCACCCGATCGCGCTGAATGGCATTCACGTATTTGCCTCCCCCGCGATGGGCACCACGGTGAAATTCTCCCGCTACCAGATAGCCCCAATGGGTATTTTGGCTGTAGCTCTCGGCAGCCGCCTGAAGCAATCGCCAGTTTTCTTTGTGCTTTTGAATTGTTTTTTCACGAAAATCATCCAGTTCATGGATCCGACCCAAATTTTGCAGGCATCGCCATGCTTGGATCAAATCGCTGCCGATTTGTTTGGGATCATTGTCGACCTTGAGACATAGTCGCTGATACAGCTGAAGGGCGTCATTCCAATTACCGTTGCGCACGGCCTTACGGGCCGTTTTACGAAGCTCTGTATGCTCTGGTGTTTGCGCCCATACCACGGCGGTCAAAAGAACTATACCTATGATTCGTGATATCGATCGAATTGTCTGCATGCGTTAACTCCTAACGTAATTTGCGCCGGAAGGGGGAAAATCAAGAAATTGAATTCAGATCCAAAGAAACGTGATTCTGTGATATAGTCTAATAAGGTAGGCGTCGGGGTGTCAACGCATATGAGAAGAATTTACATAAATTTTACCGCGTATTGACTGCCCCGTACACTAGCGATCGTAGGGTCGAGATTTTTTTGCATCTACACTTGACGATCGGCCAAATAAGGGATAAGCTGTTGTTATTAGTGAAAAAAATAATTTTCAAATTTCGGAGTTGCTTCCTAAAATGCTGACTTCATTTGTGATACCCCACCGCGAAAGGACGTGTTATGACTTCACCAAAGATAAAAACAGCGTTGCCGGGACCTAAGGCCAAGAAACTCATCAAAATGGACAATGCGTTTGTCTCACCATCTTACACCCGGGTGTATCCTTTGGTGGCTGAGAAGGGAGAGGGGCTCTGGATTCATGATGTCGATGGGAATGTATTTCTCGACTTTACCGCCGGTATTGCCGTTAACGCCACCGGTCATTGCCATCCCAAAGTTATCAAAGCCATCCAAGACCAGACCGAAAAGCTGCTGCACATGTCGGGCACCGATTTTTATTATACCGCTCAAATTCTTTTGGCGGAAAAACTGTCTGCTATGGCTCCCGGGAAAGGTACCAAAAGGGTTTACTTTGGAAATTCAGGAGCAGAAGCTGTAGAAGCTGCGTTCAAGCTGGCTCGCTGGCATACCAAACGAGAATTAAACATCGCATTTTTTGGTGCTTTTCATGGACGCACCATGGGGGCTCTATCGTTGACCGCCAGCAAAACCGTTCAGAAAAAGCACTACAACCCCTTTGTCCCGGGCATCACGCATATTCCTTATGCCTATTGTTACCGATGTGCGTACAACTTAACCTATCCCCAATGCAAGCTTTACTGTGTTCATTGGATTGAGGATACGCTGTTTCGGACTACCGTTCCGCCTGAAGAAGTGGCCGCTATTTTTATCGAACCCATACAGGGCGAAGGAGGTTACATCGTGCCGCCGCCTGAGTTTCACAAAGAAATGCATGCTATCGCCAAGAAATACGGTATTCTTTACGTTGTTGATGAAGTTCAGTCTGGAATGGGACGCACCGGTAAAATGTTTGCAATTGAACATTTTGGTGTCGATCCGGACATCATGGCGTTGGCCAAGGGAATTGCTTCGGGGCTGCCACTGGGCGCGATGGTGGCCCCCTCAGAGATAATGAACTGGGAAGCCGGTTCGCATGCCTCGACATTCGGCGGTAATCCTCTGTCCTGTCAGGCGGCGATGGCAACCATTGAGTTACTTGAAAATAATCTGATGGAAAACGCCAGTGAGCAAGGGACACGTCTCATAAAGGGACTTCGCGCCTTGCAAAAGACCTTTGAGTGTATGGGCGATGTGCGCGGCAAAGGACTGATGGTAGCAGTGGAATTGGTCAAAAACCGCAAAACAAAGGAACCGGCAGCTGACTGGCGCAGTCAGATTATTAAAGAGGCCTTTGAAAGGGGACTATTGGTCTTGGGTTGCGGTGAGAACAGCATTCGGTTTTCTCCATCTTTGACGGTTGCTTCCGATGAAGTCGATCTATGTCTTTCGATATTTGAAGAATCGGTGAAAGAGGTAGCTGGATGAGATCTCCACCTCGGATTTTGGATTGCCCATTGAAAACAGGCAACTTAAAAATGCGTGCCGATAACGTTTCGTGTTGTCGCGGTCAAAACGATTTTCGATGCAGCCATTGCTGAACTGCGTCCGCAATGCCGCCGTTGTTATTTGACGCAACGTTTGGGAAGCGTGCCTTGAGATCCACCGGTGCATTATCAACCACATAGCTGTTTGCAGCCCATTCGAGTAAATCCAGGTCATTGTAATCGTTGCCTACGGAAGCAATCTGTTCATTATCGATTCCCAATTCCTCGGCCAGCCAGGCTGCAGTGAGGCTTTTCGACACCACGCTTGGAAATATTTCGATCCAGGTGGAAACTCCGTCCAACGGCGAGGTGGTCTGAATTACGTTAAAATCAGACAGCTCGTTTCGTATTTTCTGCAAGACAATTTTGCTGTGCTTTGCAGGCACCACAGCAACCAATTGCGTTGCAGGACCAAACCCCTTTGGCAACTCACTCAGAGGCGTGGCAAATTCACTATACAATGACAGGCGTCTTTTGAAATCGGCATTGCCGTCTTTTGACTGATAATAGGCGAACACATGGTTGTCCGGAATGGTTCGATGCACCATAAAATCAAGCTGAACTGATCTTAGTACATCACACGCCCGGTCGACTTCGCTGGACTCGAGACTTACTTTTCGGATAATTTTTTGGCTGGAATGCTCCAAGACGCCTGCGCCGGTTGAGAACATCACAAAATCCACCGGTAAATTTTCTACAGCGACGGTATTAAACGAATATAGTGAACGGCCGGTGGCGATCGTTCGTATAACACCCTTTTCACCGAGTTGCTCCAGAGCTCTGAGATCGTTATCTGCGAAGTTGCGATCCGACCGGAGCAGTGTCCCATCGAAATCCATGATAAACAGTCCAGTGGGGTGCTTTTCACGTCGAAAGGCGGCGATTTGATCCTTGTGTGAGATAATCATGTCTCGTTTTTCCAGGCGCATAAGGTGTCGTCTAACACTTGTGATCGGATGCTCCCGATTGGGAGTTCTCAGATTCCCGTATGGCCATATGTAGTTTGATGAGCCAATATCAAACTTTTCAGCATCGGACCATGGAAAAAATACTAAAAAAGGGTTTGGTCTGTGTCAAACAAAAAGCTCGTTAGCGTATCCTTTAGGGACGTTATGGCAGGCACGGGCAATTTGTAGTTATGATTCCAAAATTATTGAATAATTATTAAATTAGTTGGCTGAATTATATGCAAACGAGATAATACTCCCAACCATTTACTGCTGAACTACCGCTAAAGAAAAACATCGAAGGTGACGATATACAGATATCACACCTCAAATCAGGAGGTTGTGAACCGTATCGGATAGCAACAAAAAAGATATTATTTAAATACCTTATGGTTAAAGCTACTTCACCTGAAGAAAGGAGATCAGCATTTTGCTAACGGAGGATTGCAGGGATAAAGATAAGGAAACGATCATTTTCTTTGACAAGTTGGGGTTTGGATGGGTTTTGGATGAAATGATGATAAAAAAAATGAAACTAAGCCATTTGAGTGAAGAAAGTGCCATAAATAGATCTTTAATCAAGATTATCGAAAATTTACTGGAACCCCCAGTTGCCTAGCGAAATATGTTAATGCAATGACGCCATTGGCGTCGCGGCTTTTGTAACATCATTAACCGGAATTGTATATTTTTTTTATTCATCAACCTGTAGGGTGTGCTAAAGTAAGACGCCTCCAAGCAGCTTCTTAGTTATTTTTCGGCTCTAGAGACCCTACTGGGAAACACAGATTAAATCGCCGCTCTAGGGTGACATCGTCAGTGCCTGAGATCATCTTTTAAAATGTCTTTCACCAT
>Ga0209536_100000284_pt1 | contig 80540 bp, 66 predicted proteins | sample DeeMarSeWOR28_12_FD_187461 | JGI IMG/M metagenome (GOLD analysis project Ga0209536, IMG submission 187461) | Marine sediment microbial communities from White Oak River estuary, North Carolina - WOR-2-8_12 (SPAdes) (version 2) | ecosystem: Environmental > Aquatic > Marine > Intertidal zone >...
GCCGGCTCGGGGAGAGCGGTGAGTAGGTGTTCGGTACATGAACGCTGAGGTCGATTGGATCACACACGGCGTGGCACGGGAGGCCACACTCGAAGCGCATGCTTCTTGACATACTGCAAGTTGCAGCATACTCTCTGCGGGCCTTGGAGCACCGCCCATGCCACTTCGGGCAGTCGAGGCCTGGAAGGAGGGCATCGATGGATGTCGACACCCACATCGAGGCAATCAGTCGAGAGGGTGAGCGGCTCGCCACAGCAGCCTCACGCGCTCGGCTCGACGACCCCATCCCGTGGTGCCCCGGATGGGACACCCCCGCCGCCGCGCGCTCGACGGATCGAAGCGCTAGGAGCCCGGCGCCGATGCCGACGTCACCACGAAGGCGACCTCGGCCTGTTCGGAGCTTCCAAGCGGCACGTCCTGGGGAGACTCGGGATCGAGCGTGAAGTCGAAGGGCGTCCACGTCTCGCCATCCTCGGGGGTCCTCAGGCCGACCGAAACCGAGTACGTGTGACCGGGCACGACGTACAGGAAGGTGACCGCGTAGACCCCTTCGACGTCCGTCTCTTCGAAGCGAACGGGCTCCTCGTCGTCGAGCTGCGCCTCGAAGTCGCCGAGGGAGCCGAGGCCCGTGAGGTCGACACCTTCGGCCGCGGAGAGCTCCACGGTGATGCTCCCGGTGAAGCCGATCTCGGTGGCCCGGATGACCGGACGGGCAACGTATTTGCCGGAGTTGCCCGCCTGATGGGCAAAGCTCTCCGACACCACGAAGTCGAGCAGCACGATGTGCTGGTCGCCGTTCACCTCGATCGAGCCGCCGGGGAGCTTCACCTTCAGCCCGCTCTGGCCCCAGCTCGGCATCTGGAGGCCGCCGTTGGCGGCGTCACACTCCGGGTAGTCGTCCGAAGAGAAGCCGCTCGAGGCATAGACCTCGCCCGGGGCGTCGCCGACGCCGGGAAGGACGAGGCAGCCCTCGGAGATGACGAGGCGGATCTGCGAGTACGTCCCGCCGGGAACGACCAGATCCTCCGCGAGGGGCATGATGTCGTTGGAGAGCTCGATCAGATCGACCTCGACGGGCGTGTCGGAGAGGACGATCCGGCCGTTTCCGTCGCCGGAGTCCCCGTCGCACTCCGGGTCCCCATCGTCGATGGACGCGCCGTCATCGCAGTCCTCGCTTCCGTCGCCGATCAGCTCCACCCGGTCGATCTGGACGACGACCTTGTCGAAGGCGCCTTCCTCGTCGGTGAGCAGGACGGAGATGGTGCCTTCGTCGGCGAAGGACGTGCTGTCGCCGCACGCCGCCAGACCCAGGGTCAGGACGAGTGCGAACAACCCAGTGAACCATCGAAACATCCACTAACTCCTTTGGCTTCGTTCGTGCAGTATTGAAGAAGGGAAGCCAACCGGGGGGGCGTCGGCTTCGCCCTTAACACTCCACGAACTCCACTCCGGTCACATCCGATGCTTCCTGACAGCCCGAAAGGCCCGCGCCCGCCTCACGACCCGTCCCCGATTGCGCAGTCGGTGACCGATACGTCGGCTCCGAAGTGTTAGGAGAAGGGAGGGCAAACCGGGACGCGCGACGCCCCCGGGAAGAGGACGCATACCGTCCCGAGGGGGACCGGTCGGACGGGGAGACCGTCCGCCGTGTCCTGCTGGGAGATCGGGATGCGTTCGGCATCCTCGTCCGTCGGTATCGAGATCAGATGGTCGCTTACGTCAGGTACATGGGATTCGGAGAGGCCGAAGCGCACGACATCGTGCAGGACGGCTTCGTGCGTGCGTTCCGACACCTGCGGCGCTGCGGCGACCCGGACCGATTCGACGGCTGGCTCTTCCGAATCGTCAGCAACCTCTGTCGGTCGGCAGGTGCGCGCCGTTCGAAGCGGGCCGTCGAGTCACTCGATCATCATCGGCGCTCTCTCGTCGACGACGGACCCGGACCGGAAGAGCGGGCCGTGGCCGCAGACGTCCGCGCCCGTGTCCGCCGCGCACTCGGTCGCGTCCCGGCCGATCAGCGCGAGGCCCTCGTGCTGATGTACCTTCAGGGGTACGCCGTACGTGACATCGCCAGGCTCACGGGCGCCTCCGAGTCTGCGATCAAGATGCGCCTGAAGCGGGGGCGGGAGGCGTTGAAGCTGGAGCTGGCCCCCGTCGCTTTCGAGCGAGGTGAGGGATGAGCCACGACGAGCGACTCGAGCGCTACCTGGAGGGTCGGGAGTCCATCGAGGAGCTTCCGGAGCCGCTTCGCTCCGAAGAGCGCACACTCCTCGGTCTTCTGGGCACGGTGCGTGAGGACGTTCGCGCGGACCCGATGCTGCAGGCCCGGGTCATGCGTGAAGTCCGCAACGTGCGCCTGTCTCCGTGGCGGAGGGCGCTCGACTGGCTGCTGCAGCCCAGAACGATTCGCGTGAGTCCAGCCGCCGGAGGCCTCGCGGTCGCGACGCTCACCGTGGCCGTTCTTCTGGTGAGCGGCCTCCGCTCTTCACCGTTGCCTCCCACCGCGCCGCCGTCCGCGCTGGAGCCTGTCACACGGTTCGTGTTCGTGGCCCCCGGGGCTTCCACGGTGCATCTGACAGGCGATTTCGTCGACTGGAACCCCGAGGGGATCATCCTGCAGGACGATCGCGGCACCGGAGTCTGGACGGTCGACGTTCCCCTGGAGCCCGGTGTCTACCAGTACGCGTTCATCGTCGACGGCCGCGAGTGGCGGCCGGATCCGCAAGCCGTGTCCCAGGTCGACGACGGCTTCGGGCGCGAGAACAGTGTGGTCATCGTGGCCGAGCGCGAGCTGTGAGCCAGGCCGGGATGCGCGGTCGCGGCGCGTCACGCTTCGCCGCAGCCGCCGGTCTAATGCTCCTGCCGGCGTCGGCGCTCGCGCAGGCGCCCGCGCTCGAGGCGCGCGTCGATGCCGCAACGCTCGACGTCGTCCAGCCCGTCCTCCGTCAGGCGGTCGTGGATTCACTCCCGCTCGACGCGCTCCGCGCAAAGGTCTTCGAAGGCGTGGCGAAGGGCGCACCTCCCGACCGGATCGGTCGGGTCGTGGCGGAGCTGGCGAACGAGTTCCGGGCGGTCCGCGCCGGACTGAGGACACAGATGCCCGCGATGCGATTCGCCGACGGCGAGGTCGTGGCCGCGACCATGGCGCGGCGCCAGGGCGTCCCGTTCGAGGACCTCGCACAGGTGTGGCAGGCCCGACCGAGCGGGGCCTCGCTCGAGGTACCCGTGACCGTTCTGGGCGAGCTGGTGCGACGGGGAGTCTCGATCCCCGACGCGGCGGGCGTGATGAACCACGTCGTGCGTCAGCAGATTCCGCTCGACGTCGCGATACAGATTCCCGGAAGGTTCGACGGAGCGCGCGGCGCGGGTAGCCCGCCGGGTCAGGCGCTCGCAGAGGCCCTGCGCGCGCTCAACATCCCCGACCCGCCCGGGCGCGGACGGGGGCGCAGGCCGGGCGGGTGACAAGCAGGCGCCGAGCCGGCGCCGCTCGACGCTTCGACCTGGCGCGAGCGATCGGACTCGTCTCGACGGTGCTCGGAGCCTCGTCGCTCGCGGCCGGCGGCCTTTCGGCTCAGGCCCCGCGCCTCGAAGTGGACGTCAACGCCGCGCGGATCCGGTACGACACGCTCGGAGCCCTCACCGCCCCCTCGGTCTCGGGCCTCGCGGAGTGGCAACGGCCGACCTTCCTGGGGCGACTCGCCGGCGGCCTGACCGGCTTCGAGGAGGCCGGATGGTCGTCTCAGCTGCGTGCCGATCTCGCGGGGTGGGTGTCACCGACACGATCCGTTTCGTCGCTGCGACTCGAGCTGGCTGGCACCGGGGCTTATACGCGACACTCCGACGGCTTCGACTCCTGGCTGACGAAGGCGGACGCCCGGGCCCACCTCATCGGCCGCGGCCTCGGCGCATGGGGAGGTGTCGGCCTCGCCGCGGCGAGAAGCTCGTTCGACCCCGAGGCGCTCACGGGATGGATCCCCACGGCCGGTGCCTGGGCGGAGCTCGGCTCCGTGCGAGCCACGCTGAGCTACCTGCACACCTTGCTGGGAGGCGAGCAGTACCCCGAGGCCGATCTCGTCGTGACGGCGAGTCGGGGGCCCCTCGACCTGACGGCGTACGCCGGGCTCCGACGTTCGACCTCGGAGTCCTCGGTGTTCGACGACGAGTGGGGGGGCGTGACGGCCGCGATCTGGCTGCATGACCACGCCGCCGTTCTGGTCTCGGGGGGACGGTACTCGTCGAGCGTCCTCCAGGGGTTGCCGGGCGGTGATTTCTTCTCGGTCGGGATCCGGCTGACTCCGCGACGCAGCCGACCCATACCCCCGAGGGTGAGGGCACCGATCGTGTTCACGGTCGAGCGAGTCCGCTCGGGAGGCCTGACCTTGAGGGTGCCCGACGCGAGTCGGGTCGAGATCGCCGGCGACTGGAACGGGTGGCAGCTCGAGCCGCTCGAGCCGGCGGGCGGCGGCGAGTGGATCGTTCCGGGATCGCTCGAGCCCGGGGTCTATCAGTTCAACCTTCGCGTGGACGGGGAGCGGTGGATCGTGCCCGAAGGGGTGCCACAGCTCGAGGGATCGTACGGAGACAGGGTGGGGCTGCTCGTGATCTCGAACGAAGAATGAGCATCAGCCAGGTCCCGGGTGTGACCCGGAGCGACGACCGGGAGTGTCTAAGATGCGTCCCGGGTGACGCGCACGAGAGCCCGCACCCATCCTCCACCGAACACTCCCCCGCCACACTTCTCATGAGGTCCGCCGTCCATCTCGCCATCGCCCTGATCGCCGCCGCGCTGGCCGTCCTGCCCGATTCGCTCGCTGCCCAGGATTCTCCCTCGGACCGGGTGCGCGACGCCCTGCCCCGGCCCGTCGCGGAGGTCGTTCTCCAGCGGATGTCGAGCGCGAGGGCGAGTGGCCTTCCCGACCTCCCGATGGCGAACCTCGCCCTCGAAGGCGTCGCAAAGGGACGGAGCGCCGACGAGGTCCTGGCGGCCGTCGAGTCGCTCGCCGACCGCATGGGGCAGGCACGCGACCTGCTCCGGTCAGCGGAGCGGGCACCCGAGAGCGGTGAGATCGAGGCGGCGGCAGCCGTGATGCGCATGGGCGTGGACGGGGCAAGCATCGCGGAGCTCGCTCGCCAGGCGCCGCAGGGACGCTCCCTCATGGTGCCGATCTTCGCCCTGGGCAGTCTCTCCGCCAGGGGCCTGCCCTCCGATCAGGCCCTCGGAGCCGTGGCCGAACGCCTGGCCGCCCGGGCCGTCGACGGCGAGCTCTTCGGCTCGACGGCCGGCAGTGCCGCCGCTCGAGGGCTCGGCGTCGGGCCGGGTCAGGTCGGTCCCGCGGGTGCGGGCGGCCTGGCGGGGGCCGGCGCACACGTGGCCGGCATCAACGTTCCCGCCGGTCCCCCACCGCACGCCGGAGGACCTCCTCCCGGACGCCCGGGTCGACCGGACACGCCCGGAGCGCCTGGCAGGGGACGACCGGGCGGTTGACGACGATCCTAGCGACGCTCCCGCTTCGCGAACGGTAGCCGGTTCGCCACGACGGCTCCGTTCGAGATGATGACGAGTGGATCCTGGAGCGCCCGAGGCCTCTCGAGCGGATTCGAATCGATGACGAGAAGGTCCGCCTCGAGACCTTCGACCACGGCTCCCGTCCGATCGTCCACGCCCAGGAGCTCGGCAGCCCGCTGCGTCGCCGCGCGCAGCGCATACATCGGGGCGAAGTCGAGCTCCTCCACCATGAACGCCACGGCCCGTGCCACCCGGGCGGTGCTCTCCGGTCCGTAGCTGGTGTCCACGCCGACGACGATGGGGATTCCGAGGGCGTACGCCTTTCGCACCATCTCCACCCTTCGAGGCGCCAGGTGCTGTCCGCGGAGGAAGATGGAAGGGTCGGCGTAGTCCCCGGGCTGCCCGAACGAGAGCACCGAGGAGAGCGTCGGCACCAGCCACGTGCCGCTGTCCTTCATGAGCTGAAGCGTGGCCTCGGAGGCATAGCTCCCGTGCTCGATGCTCTTCACGCCCGCGTTCACGGCAGCCACGATCCCTTCGTCGCCGTGCGCGTGCGCGGCGACGGAAAGACCGTGCCTCGCGGCCTCGTCGACGACGGCGCGAAGCTCGGACTCGGTGTAGACCTGCTCCCGGGGGTCCGTATCCGGTCTACCCGCTCGCTCCGTGCCCCGGGTCTTGATCCAGTCGGCGCCACGCTCGGCGTTGACCCGGACTACGATCCGGAGCTCCTCCGGCGTGTCCACGCTGTCGGACAGGAACCGGTACAGGCGCGGATCCGCGAGACCTCCGTTCCCGATCTCGGGCGTGACGTACACCCCGGTGGCGAGGATGTCCGGCCCCGGGAGCACTCCGGCACGCACGGCGTCCCGCAGGCCCACGTCGGCGAAGCCGTCGACGCCCGCCGTGCGCACCGTCGTGACGCCGGACTCGAGCGCTCGCCGGGCCGCTTCCAGGGTGTTGAGGTGGCTGTGCGCGTCGATGAGTCCCGGTACGACCCAGTATCCAGCGAGGTCGAGCTCGAACGCCCCCTCGGCTGCCGGCGCGTCTGCCGCAGCGATACGCTCGATCCGCCCGTCCACGACGTGGATGGAGACTCCGGTTCGGGGGGTCTCCGAAACGCCGTCGACCACGTTCACGCCACGGAGAACGAGCGGAGCTCGATCGGGGGACTGACCTCGAGCCGTGCCCGCTGCGACGAGAAGAGCGAGGACGACGAGAGCCGCGGCCCTCGACAGGCCGCCTGATGGTCCTGGGGTCACGGCGACACTCCTTGATGTCGTGACGGTTCGATCCGCACGCACCATTGGAGCCAGCCCGGCTCCCCCGGGCAAGGATCTCGTGATTGTGGATCCCGGCGTCGGACTGTTCCTATAATGCAGGGGTCGAAGCTCGCCACCCCGAAACCCTGCCCGCGAGACCGCAGCATGGCCAACAAGACCTGGGTCGACTACTACGAGGCTCTTCAGCTCAGCCCCTCGGCAGACCCCGAGACCGTGGAGCGCGTCTATCGGCTCCTCGCCAAGCGGTATCATCCGGACAACGCCGTCTCCGGCGACGCCGACCGGTTCAACGAGATCCGCGACGCCTACGAAGTCCTGTCCGATCCGGACGGTCGCGCCGCGTACGACGCGAGCTACGAACAGTCACGAAGCCAGCAATGGCAGATCTTCGACCAGGGCGCCGCCGGCGGGGACCGAGACGACGACAAGCGCCTCTTCCGCGGTATCCTCTCGCTGCTCTACATCGCGCGGCGCCGGAACCCGGACAACGCAGGCATGGCTCCCTCGCATCTGGAGCGCCTCCTCGGCGTCCCCCGCGAGCACCTCGACTTTCCGGTCTGGTACCTGAAGAAGCGCAACTACGTCGAGATCCTCGACACCGGGCTCATGGCGATCACCGTCGACGGGATCGACCACCTCGGAAGCGGTGACCTCACGCTGCCCGCGAACCGCCTGCTTTCCTCCGAGTCGATGAGCACGGCCGGCCCGAACGACGAGCCCGCCAAGGAGCGGGCCGCGATCGCGCAGGAGAGCTATTCGGGGTAGTAGCGGGGCCGCGCCCCACGCGGCTTGACCCGGGAAGTCCCGACCGGCCGCCGAACGCTCAGATCTCGAGTCGCTTCCATCGCTCGCTGTTGAGCCAAAGCAGCGAGAGCAGGAAGCACACGAGCCAGCCGAGGACCTCTCCACCCCACACCACGGGCATGGGCAGAGCGAGGCCGATCCCCGTGGTCCACACCCAGACCAGCACGGTGCTGGAGAGCGCCACCTCGATCAGTAGCGTGCTCTTCGTGTCGCCCGTGCCGGCCACGGCCCCGAAGACCATCTCGGCCGGAATGACGACGGCCACCGCGAGGGCCACGACCCGCAGGCTCGCTCCTGCCCCCTCGAGGCTCACGGCGTCCGACGCGAAGAGAGCGACAAGCAGATCCGGACGTACGAGCGACACCAGGAGGAACGGCGCCACGAGCAGGGCCGCGGAGGTGGCGGCTCGGCGGACGACACCTCCGATCGCATCCATCCTGTCCTGACCCAGAAGCTGGCTGACGAGGGTGGTCGTCGTGTCGGAGAAGCCCTCGATCGGGAGCAGGAAGAGCGCGTAGATGCTGAACACGACGTTCGCGCTCGCGAGGGGAGCTTCCCCCAGGCGCTCGACGATGACGAAGAAGAGAAACCAGCGGGCCGTGCTCACGAGCGACTCGAGCGCGACCGGCCAGGAGACGCCCGCGACGACGCGGGCCAGCGCGAGGCGCGGACGCTCGAAGCGGAACATGCCGTATCGCCGGACGTCTCCCCGCAGGACGGCGTACGCCGTGAGGAACAGGAAGGTCACGATCTCGGCCGCCAGGGAGGCGAAGGCCGCTCCCCTGATGCCGAGCCGGGGAGCCCCCAGGTTTCCGAAGATCAGGACCCAGTCCAGCGCGACGTTGGTGAGGGCGAGCGCCGTCGTAGCCGCGACGAGCACCCGCGTGCGGGCGATGCCCACATAGAACGCGCTGTACGCCAGGTTCAGCCCATGAAAGAAGACGGCGAAGGCCGCGATTGCCAGGAAGGCGTCGACGGCCTCACGGACTTCCGCGGACTGAAGCACCCACGCGGTGACGAACGGCGAGCCGATCCGGATGACGAAGAAGAGGACGACCGAAGTCGCGAGGATCAGGGCCGTTCCATGATTGAACGCCTGACCGATGCCTCGCTGATCGACCTGGCCGGCCCGCCGGGCACAGATGATCTGAATGCCGTCACCGAGCCCGAAAGTGAAGAAGCTCACCACCTCGAAGAGCGCCGCCGCCACCGCGACCGCACCCAGCTCGACCATCCCGAACCGGGCCAGGAAGATCGTGTCCGTGACCTCGACGATCGTCTCGTTGGCACCCGCGATGATGATCGGAAGGGAGATCGCCCAGATCGCCCTCGATGTGATCGCCACCTTCATCGTTCGCCCTCGAACCGGAGCATGGGTCAGGGATCCGCCCGGTGATCTGGCTGGTCGAGGGCGATCTCGGCAAGGTGGGGCACGCCCGGCGGACGTGCCCCTCCCGACTCAGATGAGCGTGAACTCGTACGAGTGTCGATTCAGGTGCATCATCATGCAGGACAGCAACGCGCCGCCCTTCAGGTACTCGGACAGGTTGAAGTAGTTGACCTCGAAGCCCCGCTCCACGGCGATGTCCTCGAGGCGTCGGTTCTTCCTGAGCTCCTCGGCATAGTCCTCGGTGCCCGCCTTCAGCTCGTGAATATGCGAGCCGTTCAGGATCGTGTTCGAGAGCCTGACGGAGTTGCAGATCCCCGAGAAGCACTCGTCCGCCGACACGTCGATGATACCGGTGTGCTTCTCGAGCTCCGCGACTTCCTCATCGGAGAAGAGCTCGGTGCACACCAGCGTCTCGTCGCGCGTGATCGGGAAGATGCTGCAGTCCAGATGGTAGAGGTACGGCTCGACCTCTTCGACCTTGATGATCTTCATGTCGAACTGCTCTTCCATCCACTCGAACGCCTCGAAGTCCGAGCGGATCCCGTACCCGCCCACGTAGACGTTGTCGTACAGGTGCTTGAGCTCGGCTTCGCCCTCGAACTTGTGCGGGCACTGTACCACGTCGTACCCGAGCGCCTCGAAGAACGACACGCCGACATCGGCTTCGCCGATCCGCGGCTCGGAGGTGAAGTTCGAGATCACGACGGTCTTGCGCCCCGGATCGTGCTCCAGCACGCAGCCGAGGTTGGCCGTGAAGACGAGATCCTGGAGGTCGCAGTCGCCCGGGCTCGGCGTGAGGTAGACCAGCGCTTCGGACGCGACGAAGTGATACAGCTCCAGAAACTGCCGCATCGCCTTCTTGAAATCGGGTGCACGCTCCTCGTCGGACAGCTCCTGCATCCAGGCGTTGTTGGCGACGGCCGTCGAGTAGCAGAACGGGACGCTGAGAAGGAACGCGGGCTTCGTCAGCTGGGTCGGGTTGAGCACCGCCGGAGCGGGCGCGCGGAACGGGACTTCCGAAACCGGGGGCGTAGACGGGGTGACCGTACCGGTCGTCATCGTCATTGAGAATCCTCTTGCTCGGTCCCGGCTGGGGGACGGGTGGGCTGGGGGGAGGCGTCGTCGGGGCCCGGCGCTCCGGGGAACGGCCGGAAGGCGGTCTTCGGCGACGGGCGCGTGGACCAACGCGGATGGGGCTTCTTCGAAATGACCCGAACGAGAGGATCCAGTCCGCCCTCCACGTGCATTCCGGAGGGGAGGACGGGCTCGAAGTCGAACCGGTCCGACAGGGGGATGATCAGGTCGAGCTGCGAGCCGTAGCGGACGATGGAGAACCGCTCGTTCTGACCGAAGGGCCAGTTCTGCTTCAACTGGAACGGCAGGATGCAATCGACGTCGTAGTCGGCCATCTGGAGGATGTAGTAGTGCTGCCCGAGATCGGGCGCCCACACCTTGTTCAACATCCTCTGATTGTTGTGCAGGTAATCCGCGCGCTTCAGGTCGAGCCTCAGATCTTCGAGGATGCTCTTCTCGACCGGGAGCATCGGATAGTTGTACGTGTCGATCTCGTCCAGCTGCTTGTACGACACGCGGCCGGGGTACGGAATCCGGTTCACATGGACGTCGAAGAACGTCATGAAGATGCCGATGACCAGGCACCGCTGGTCGAACGTCGGGTCCCGCATCGCGTCCTGCAGCGAGTAGTTCTTCCCCTTGATGTCCACGATCGGATCGTCCGGATCCACCGTCAGCTGGTACAGGACGATCCCGTCGGCGGGAGAGAAGAAGTAGGAGGGGTCCGAATAGTTCGGCCGGGTCGGATCCCGGAAGAAAAACTCCTGCGACAGCCAGGCGAGCGACTTGTCCTTGACCAGGGACACGTCCTGCTCGACCCAGTCCTTCAGGGTCTTCGCCATGGGGCGATACTCACTCCGCGTCTGGGGGGGGCGACCGGCGAGTCGGGGAGGCGCCGCAGCACCTCCCGGGTCGGTCCCGAGAGGTTACCAGCACGCCGTTATCCGAGCGTTACCTCCCGTGTCGCGGGGCGCACAGGGCCAACTTCCCCCTACGGAACGACATTCGCGCAGCGGACGCCAACAGGCGATCCTCGAGCACGGATGTGGGGAACCTTCCCCCGGCGCGATGGCGCTCCGCCCCGAGGCGGGACGCCCGGGTCACGCGGCCGCCCCGCCCGACGGGAAGGTCGGGCGGGGCGATCGAGATTCAGCCGGCCAGACCCCGAACGGCGTCTACCAGCATGCGCACCTTCTCACTGTCCGCCGAGCGGCCGGCGTCGCCCGACAGCGTCTCCGCGAGCGAGCTCAGCGTCGAGCTACGCCGCGACCCCGTTGCCGCCTCGGCCTCCGAGAGCGCCGAACGGACCTCGCTGATCCTGCCCGCGGGGAGCCCGCGCGAGCGCTCGAGCTGATCGGCGTACGCGCGCGCCAGCGCGAAGGTGTAGGGCCACTCGAAGATCGGCTGGCCCTGGGAGTTGAGCTCCTGCAGCACGACCGAGTTCGCCGCGTCGATCTCGTTCTGCGAGATGGCGTCGCTCGGAGTCAGCTCGAAGATGTCGAGGCCGCGCGCGATCTCGGAGCTCACGATCAGTCCGTTGTACCAGTAGACGGACCAGCTGCCGGCCGAACCCATCCGCTCCGGATCGACCGGACCCCGGTCGTGAAAGGCGATCTCCACCGGGTTCGCCGGATCGGTGAAATCGTAGATCGATACGCCTCCCTGATACCACGCCTGCACCATGATATCGCGGCCCGGGATCGGGATCAGCGACCCGTTGTGCGCAACGCAGTTCTCGAGCGGCGTCTGCGGAGCCGGGATCTTGTAGTAGCTCTGGAAGACCAGGTCGCCGTCCTCGATCGTGAAGATCGCGTTGGCTCCCCACTCGGGCGGATCCGACGCGCGGCACTTGGGGCCGCCGCCGCCACCCCACTCGTCGGTGAAGACGATGGAGGATCCGTCGTTGTTGAAGGTCGCCGAATGCCAGTATGAGAAGTTCACGTCCGAAACGGCGGCCAGCCTCCTGGGATTGGCCACGTCGCTGATGTCCAGCAGCAGCCCGTACCCCTCGCACGCGCCTCCGGCCAGCCCGATGGCGGGGTAGACCGTGATGTCGTGGCACTGCGTCGGGCCCATCCGCTCACGACCGTCGCCACCGCCGGTGATCTCGAGAATCCAGGTCGGCAGGTACTCGCGCAGCGCCGTGCTGTCGGCCGCCGACGGAGCACCCGAGCCGCCGCGCGCGCCGACGATGCTGTCGAGCATCGCGTCCACGAAGCGGTCGGGAAGCACCTGCGCCTGTCCGGCGAACTCGACGACGAAGGCGCCCCGAGCGCGGGCCTCTTCGATCGCGGCCAGATCGTCCGGAGCCAGCCCGTGCGTCTCGGGGGCCACGAGGCCTTCGAAGATCCGGGGCGAGCTCACGATGGCGGCCTGCGACGGATCGTCCAGCGGAACGCGAATGACCTCGATGCGGAAGAGCGCCGAGTTCGGATCCTCGCTCGGCAGAAGCGCCGAGCACCCCGGCAGCTCCTCGGCCGGCCGCACCGGGGCCGAGCCCGAAACGTAGATGTACACGTTCTGGTCGTCGTCGGGATCCTCGACCACGGTGTGCGTATGAGAGCCGCGGCAGGTCTGCACGTTGGCGACGTACTCCGGATTCCGGATGTCCGAGATGTCGAAGATCCGGATCCCCCGCAGCCGCTCGTGGCTCACGGCCTCGGCGACACCCTCACCGCTGCAGTCGAGCCGACCGCTCATGCCCTCGCCCGAGACGAAGAGGAGATTGCCGTAGACCGAGACGTCGCTTTGCGATGCCGGGCACACGTACGTGATCACGCTCGACGGGCCGGCCGGGTCGGCGATGTCCCAGACCTGGACGCCGTCGTAGTTCCCCTGGATGGCATAGTCACCCTGGAATGCCAGGTCCGAATTCGTCCTGCCGACGAACTCGGGCTGCGGCGGCGTCGAGGACACCAGCCGCATGTTCCAGATCGCCTCCCCGGCATCGAACAGCCCTGCTTCGAGACCGACCCGAGGATCCGGATCGGGTGCCTCGACGCGCAGGGGCTCGAGCTCGCGAGCGAACTCCATGGCCGCAGGGGCCGGGGTGGAGCCGGAGCACGCCGACAGCGCGATCATGCCTCCAGCGAGGAACAGGGCGGTCCGAGTCCGGACCCGTGAGCCGGGTGTCGACGTCATGGCAGTAGACCTCGAGTACAGGTTGGTTGTGTGGATCAGCGCGTGGGCCCGCGCTGCAGCGCGTCGAGCATCCGCTCCATCCGCGCGACCTCGGTGGTCTGATCCACCTGAATGTCGGATGCGAGCTTGAAGACCAGGTCGTCCTGCGCCGCACCGTCGGTGGCGAACAGCTCGTGCACCATGGAGACGGCACCGTTGTGGTGCTGGATCATGTAGGTGAGGAAGAGCCGGTCGAACTCCGGCCCGCGAGCCGCGCGGAGCTCGTCGAGCTGCTCGGGCGTGAGCATCCCCTGCATGTGCATGGAGTGATCACCCCCCATCGACACGTGGCCCATCTCGTCGACCTCGGGAGCCGGAAGGCCCCGATCACGGAGCCAGGTCTGCATCACGGAGATCTCGTCCCGCTGCGCGTTGATGATCCGACCGGTGAGCACCCGGATCTCGGTGCTGGCTCCGTTGTCGGGAGCCATGTGGGACATCACGAGCGCCTGCGCGTGGTGCGCGACCATGCCGGTCATGAACCGGACGTCGGCCTCGTGCACCGACATCGTCGCACTGTCCATGCGCGCGCGATACAGGGCCTCCAGCGCCTCCAGAGACTCGTCCGTCCGCGGAGACGCGGGCTCGCTCGTTCTCGTCCCCGCACAGGCGGCGAGCGACACCGCCACCAGCGGCGTTGCGAGCAGTCGAATCTTCAACCCTTCCCCTCTCCCATGACTCGGAGCTCTCGACGCTCGAGCTGCGAGCGCGAAGCGCCGTCTCGGCGCTCCACAGTATACCGCGGACCGTGCGGACGGAGTACCACCGTGCCGAACGGCCCCCCGGTGCGGTTCACCGCCCCTGGACGCTGATGCTCCCGTTGGTCGTCCCGAGATCGATCAGTCCGTCGCCGTCGCCCAGTCTGCCGCGCACCGAGCGCGCGGACGTGGAGGCATCGAGCAGCGTCAGCCCCGTGACCGTGATCGTGCCGTTCACCACGTCGGCCTCGAGCATCGCCGAGACGGCGGCCGGAACCCCGAGCGCCACGCTTCCGTTGACCGTCGTCAGTGCCACGCGCCCGCCCGGAGACGGATTCAGTTCGCACTCGATCGCGCCGTTCACCGTGGCCGCAACCACGTCCCCGGCAACGTCCTGGACCCGGACCTCACCGTTCACGTTCGCCACCAGGACCGAGAGGTCGTCCGGAAGCGTGACTCGATAGTGGATGATCACCTCACGGCCATCCGTATCCTGCGGCTGGACGGTGCGCACGGAAAGCGTCCCGTCGTTCTCGGACACCTCGGCACGGACCTGATCCAGGAAGCGCTCCGCATCGGCCCGCGAGTCCGACCGGACCCTGCGCTCGGCCCGCACGCTCACGACCGCCGCCGCCTCTTCGCCGAGAATCGTCACGCGCCCGTTGATGCCCTCGAGCTGCACTTCGCCGATGCTCGCGGCATCCACCTCCGTCGTCGACACCGCCACAGCCTCGGCATCCAGGACCCGCCCCGACGTCACTCCGTCGGACGAGCAGGCCGCAATGATCGCCGCAGCCCAGAGGCCGACGCAGCGTACGACCGTTCGCATCGCACCTTCACCTCGTGAGAATCCTCTCCACAATCGAACCCCACGGTGCAGCCCGGTCTGTCGGGGTTCCCCCCCGACGTCCCGTCGGCTCCGGACACGTCCTCCGCGGTCCTCGGGATCGACGCTGGACTTCGAGTGCGCCGTGCGGTCGTCGGATACGCCTGACAGACCTCCTCGGGAATGCCCCGACGCCGGATAAGGCAGCCGATCCGTATTTTTACGCATCTGGAGGCTCGGACGCCTCCGACCCTGCCCGTGACGTCCAATCGGTTCGCCCCGGTCCGACGGGACGAAAGGGGGGTCAGGCCCATGCTTCGCTCAATCCTCGTTCCTCTGGACGGGTCGAGCTTCAGTGAGCGAGCGCTACCGCTCGCAAACGAGATCGCCCGGGCCAGCGGAGCGTCCCTCCACCTGGCACACGTGCACTTGCCGCACGAGCCCGAGCACCTGCTCGGCAACACCTCGTTCCAGTACGAAGGTGTCGACCTCGCGGAGTACGACGAGCGTCGGCGTCGCGACGAGAAGGACTACCTGGCAGGAATCGTCGACCGGCTGGGGGCGGACGGCGTCGCCGTGGACGGCGCCGTGCTCGAGGGTCAGCGGATCTCGGACGAGCTCGTCGCCTACGCCGACGAGGTCCGCTCCGACATGATCCTGGTGCCGTCGCACGGCTACGCAGGCGTCCGGCGCGTGCTTCGGGGCAGCATCGCCGATGCGGTGCTGCACAAGACGTCGGTGCCGGTCCTCGTCGTTCACCCGACGCGCGAGCCGGCGGAGACCGAGACCCGCTCGGACCTCGCCCACGTGCTCGTCCCGCTGGACGGGTCGCTCCTCGCAGAGCGGATCCTCGGACCCGCCTGTGATCTGGCGCGCGCCACGGGGGCTCGGCTCACCCTCACGCAGGTCATCGTCTCCCCGACGGTTCTCGGCCCCCGCATCATGCCGGTGCACACCCGCGGGCTGGAGATCGACGTCGATGCCGTCCAGGGCTACCTCGAGGACGTCGCACAGGACCTCCGAGCCGATGGGTTCGACGTCTCGGTGCACGTCGCCGAAGGCACCAGCGCAGCACCGGCGATCGCGAAGGCGGCCAAGCAGCTGGATGCCGACGTCATCGCGCTCGCCACGCATGGCTACGGCGGTCTCAAGCGGACGCTTCTGGGAAGCACGGCGGACCGACTCGTTCGGAACAGTCGCCTGCCGATGCTCGTGATGCGCCCGCCTTTCGAGGCCTGACGTCAAGGAAGGCCCGGGGCCGATTCCGGCCCCGGGCCCTTCGACGGGGTCAGGCGTCCGACCCCGTCCACCTCGACCGAGCGCGTTCTCAGTGCCTGGGGATGCGCTCGCCGTGCTTCTTCAGCCACGCGCGGAACGAGAGAAGCGACGGGTTGAGCGAGCGGGAGAACTCGACGCTCCGGGCGCTCGAGAAGTCGTCGTTGAAGTCGTGGTAGAACTGGAACATGTTGCCCAGATCCTCGGCGCCCGGAAAATCGAACGCCCGATACGTGTCGAACGGGACGGCATAGTAGGTCACGTCTTCGCCGAGCGACTCGGAGAGCGCGGCCGCCATCTCCGATCCCGTGAGGTGCTCGCCCGCGACGCCCACGGTCTTTCCGACGTACGTGTCGCCCGCCGCGAAGATCCCGAAGGCGCACTTCCCGATATCCTCGGCCGCGATGGCCGCCAGCTTCGCGTCTCCCATGGGAAGCGCGAAGACCAGTGCTCCGTCCTCGCCCCGCTGCGGCTCCATCCCGAAGTAGAGCAGGTTGTCCCAGTAGAAGGACGTCAGCAGGAACGTCGTCGGGACTCCCTGGTCGGTGAAGTGGTGATCGGAGGCCCCCTTCGCGTCGAAATGGGGCACCTTGAAGTGCTCCATCAGCGTGGGCATCCGATCGTCGTCGAGCGGAACCCAGCGCCGGACGTCCTCGAGCGTCGACCACACCACGTGTCGCACGCCGGCGCGCTTCGCCGCGTCGGCGAGGTTCTTCGCCTGGGCCATCTCCTTCTCGGGCGAGAAGTGCTCCCAGAAGTTCGTCACGCAGAACGCTCCGTAGCAGCCCTCGAATGCGCGCGCGAGGCTGTCGACGTCGTCCAGGTCCGCCGTCACCACCTCCGCCCCCGCGTCGGCGAGGGCACGCGCCTTGTCCGAGTCCGGATTGCGGGTGACGGCTCTGGCCCGGAAGGCACCGCTTTCATCGGCCAGAATGGCACGTACGAGCCCACCACCCTGCGCCCCGGTCGCTCCGATCACCGCGATTGTCTTCTGTTCCGCCATGTGTATCTCGCCTCGTCAATTGTTGACATATCAACATGCATAGCCCCGGGGGTCCGCCGTGACAAGGGCGCTCGTGGCGTGACCGGTCGGATCGAAGATCGGGCCGTGAGAATCCGTACTCTGTTCACGGACACGAACGTGTCACGCCTGTCTCCCGAACCGCGACGCGATCATGCAGCTCAACCTCCACGAAGAGCTTCTGCTTCTCGCACTCCATGACAAGAAGGGCACCAACGCCTTCGGCACGGCTCTCGATCCCGGGCTCGGGGGCGCACTCCTGGCCGAGCTCCTGCTCCGGGAGCGCGTGGCGGTCCGGTCGGAGGGGAAGAAGGGGCTCGTGACGATCGTCGACAGGCGTCGAACCGGGGACCTCCTCGTGGACGAAGCGCTCGCCAGGCTCGAAGGGGCGAAGCGCCGGGCGGATCCGAAGGCCAGCGTGATGCGCCTCACGCGGATCCCGAAGCTGCGACACAAGACCGCTCGATCTCTCTGCCGCCGCGGGGTCCTGCGCGAGACGGAAGGAGAGGTACTGCTCCTCTTTCGTCGCCGCGTCTACCCGACCGTGGACCCCGGTCCGGAACGGGCGCTCATCGATCGGGTCCGGCAGGCCCTCGAAGGCGATGGGGAGGTGTCGCCTCGGACCGCGATCCTGGTCGGCCTCGCGGACACCAGTGGATGTCTGGCCGCCATCTACGACCGGCGGAAGAAGAAGGCGCTGGCGCCGAGGCTGAAGGCGATCGCGGAAGAAGCCGCGGCCGTTCAGGCGACCCGAGGCGTGATCGAGGACATTCAGGCTGCGATCGTCGTCACCACGGTCATCACCTGAGCCTTCGTCAGTAGCGCCAGCTGGTCAGGTCCGCTCCCGGCGGGTGGTTCGCCAACATGCGCTCCACCATGCGCGGAGCATACATCTGCACGTACCGGAGTCTGCTGATCGCATTCGGCTGCGTCGGGTCCCCGTTCCAGCAGTGCTCGTCCCGGGCGCCGTACGCCACCTCCCCCGCGTAGTACGGGTCGGTCGTGCTCTCGAGGAACTCCTCCGCCAGGTATACGGCGTTGTTGAGATAGTAGTTGTCCATCTCGCCGACGTAGATGTGGAGCTTGCCGACGAGCCTCGGACCCAGCGTCTCCCAGTCGCGGCGGAGGATGTGGACCAGATCGTAGTTCTCCCGCCAGTACTCGGCGACTTCGTGATCGATCTCTCCGGTCATCTTGTTCCAGATCCGCCGGGGATACCCGTCGTCCCCGACCGGTGAGTACACGGACTCCCAGACGTCCCACTGCTGGCCGGAGCGCGTCTTCGAGCCGAGCACCGCTTCGAGGCGTCCCATCTCCTCGAGCGTCGCGCTCACGTGCCCGAGATAGTCGCGCCGGCCGGGGCGCGGTGTCCTCTTGAAGTCGGACTCGATCCAGTAGGCGTTCTCGTCTTCGTAGAGGTTCACGACGGTGTACGCCCGGAAGTCGATGGGATCGGGGCACGCGACGTAGGCGCCGTTGAAGTCGTCCGGGTAGAAGACCTGCACGGCCATCGCCTCCCACCCGCCCGTGGAGCCTCCGTACGTGAAGCGGGCCCAACCTTCGCCGATCCCCCGGAACTGCTCCTCGATGTGCGGGATCAGCTCCCTCATGATCGCGTCACCGTACGGGCCGTTGTTCGCCGAGTTGACCGCGTACGAATCGTCGTAGAACGGCGTCGGATGCTGGATCTCCACCACGAGGTGCCGGGGAAAGCGCGGAGAGGTCCACTGCTGGTAGAGCTCGTGCTGGTACCGCTGCTGTACGTGGTTGTAGCAGTCCATCGAGAACCGCGCGCTGTAGACGCAGGGCTCCGTCGTGTCGGGCGGCTCCACCCGCATCGCGGTGAACGCGGCCGGAAAGTGACCGTGCCAGATAGCGAGCGGATAACGCGCCTCGGGATGATCGTCGAAGCCGTCCGGAAGCAGCACCCAGGCACCGAGATACATGTCGGTGCCCCAGAAGTCCGAGAGCAGCTCGGAGCGGATGCGGACGTACTTCACCCACTCCGTCTCGAGCGTCTTCGGATCCGGAAGCTCCGGAATCACACGATCGAGCTCGACGGCGAAGCGGTCGCGCCCGCCGTCGGCACCGACCGTGACCTCGACCACCTCGCTCAGCAGGTTCCCGGGCTTTCGCGCCCACTGCTGACCCTCTCCGCGGTCCGGCGGGAGCTTCACGACGTGACCGTCGGATCTCCGGAAGGTCTCGTATCGATTGAGGATGGCCTGCATGCGGTACGTGCCCGCCGGCAGGTCATCCAGGCTGGCCACCGGGAACCCGAGGGCTTCCCCGGAGAAGGACACGACTTCGCCGGGTGTCCATCCTTCGACGTCCATCCCGAACACGGGCTGTGCAGCGGGCCCGTCGGTGACGTGGAAGCGGGGCTCACCCTCGCCTCGGGCCGAGAGCACGATGATGAGGCGACCGTCCAGAGGCTCGCTGCTGGCAGACGGGGCGAAGGAGACGTCGACCTGCACGGCGGGCTCCTGCCCACGGCATCCGGTCAGCGCCGCAGCGACGAGTGCGAAGAGCAGGGTGGAACGAGCCAGGGACATGACCGCCTCCGATCGACGAGAGGTGCGTTCCGGATCAGACTAGTGCCACCGATAACGCCGCGCTGCGGGGCGAATTCCGCATCGTCTCGTGGGACTTCCGTGAAGGGTGAGGCCCGCAACGACCCTCCGCACCCAGGGTGCTCGAGACGAGGCCGAGGATCGAGCAGAACGATTTCGCGGCTCGGCGGTATTGCCCGACGAACCGACAACCTGGGCGCTCGAACGAGCGCCGGACCACCTGCCCCATTCCACATATGTGCAACGACAACCTCACCGATCCGCCGCTCGTTCGCGGCGCCCGCCGCGGCGCGGCGTGGGCCTCTCGCGCACTGCTCCTTCTCCTCACCACCCTTGCGCTGGCGCCGGCAGAGGCGCGGTCACAGGAGGTGGACACGGACCAGACCGGAGCCTGGTACATGCTCTTCTGGACCGCCGGTCTCGGCGATTCGCCCTGGGGATTCCAGGGTGACGTACAGTGGCGGAACTGGGACCTCGGCGGAGACCTCGAGCAGCTCCTCCTGCGTGGCGGTCTCACCTACCAGCCCGAGTCCCTGCCGCTGCTGCTCACCGCCGGCGCTGCTCACGTGACGAGCGGTGAGTTCGGGGAAGGCGACGAGACGTCGACCGAGGCGCGCGTCTATCAGGAGGCCCTGCTGCGACAGCCGCTCGGCTCGTTCGCCTTCCTCCGCCACCGCTATCGCTTCGAGCAGCGGTGGGTCGAAGGTCAGGACTTCCGCACCCGATTCCGCTACGCGCTCTTCGTGGACGTCCCGCTCAACGGAAGGGGCACGGGCCAGGGCGCGATCTATCTCGCTCTGTACGACGAGGTCTTCATCAACGGAGAGCTGAGCATCGGCGACAACAGGGTCGTGCAGCGCTTCGACAGAAACCGGCTCTACGGCGCCCTGGGATACGGACTTTCGGATCGTTACAAGCTGCAGGGCGGCTACATGCTCCAGACCCTGACCAACGGATCCAAGGGGCAGATCCAGCTGAGCCTGCACGCGGCCTTCTGAGGACGAGGTCACGCGGTTCGACCGATGGAGGCCGACGACGGGTCCACCGTGCGTCGCATCACCGAGGGCGCATGATCAACCCGCGCCGTTCGGCTCCTCGCCGGCGACGGTCGACTCCGGGAAGACGGGCGCGAGCAGCCCCTCCCGGGAGCGTCCATACGGGTCCTGATTGGCACGCACCCGGTTCACCATCTCGAGGGCGGTCTCCTCACAGGGGGGAAGCTCGTCGGGGCACACGCCGAGTGGCGTGGTGCGATCACCCCATCGGACCAGGAGGGAGCAGTAGGTCAGCCCTCCCCCGAACGCCGGCATGAGGACGTAGGAGGAGGGCCGGATCCGGCCCTCCTCCAGCGCTTCGACGAGCGCGACCGGTACCGTGGCCGCGCTCATGTTCCCGTACTTCTCCACGGTCAGCATGACCCGGTCCATCGGGATCCCGGCGTACTTCGCGACGGACTCGATGATGCGGAGGTTCGCCTGGTGTGGAACCACGAGCCCCACGTCGTCGGCATGAACACCGGCCTGTTCGAGGACTTCCTGTGAAGCCTGTGCCATCGCCTTGACGGCGCGCTTGAAGATCTGGGGGCCATCGAAGTCCCAGAACGTGTCCCCGAGGGTGATCCCGAGACCTGCGTACCCACACCCGAAGCCGCGGACCCGCAGCGTCTGGCGGGCCTCCGCATCGCAGCCGACGACGCTCCCCACCAGGCCCACCTCCTCGTCGCTGGCCTGGAGGACCACGGCAGCGGCCCCATCACCGAAAAGCACCGCCACGTTCCGGCTGCTCCAGTCCATGTAGCGGCTGATCAGCTCGACACCGATCACTACCGCGTTCCGCACGACCCCCGTTCGGATCATCGCGGTAGCCGCCACGAGGCCGTAGCAGAAGCTCGTGCAGGCCGTGTTGAGGTCGATCGCGGCTGCGTGGGTCGCTCCGAGGTTGAACTGGACCCCCGACGCGCTGTTCGGGCACAGCTCGTCGTTGCTCACGCCCCCGTAGATGACGAGATCGAGCTCCGAGGGGTCGAGATCGGCGCACGCCAGTGCACGCCGGGCCGCCAGGGTGGCGAGCTCGGTCGCGGACACGTGGGACACGCGCCGTTCCTTCATCCCGGTGCGCGTGGTGATCCATTCGTCGGACGTGTCGAGGAAGGTGGCGAGGTCGTCGTTCGAGAGGACGGCAGGGGGCATGCAGGCCCCCCAGCCCGTGATGGATGCGAAAGGGGAAGAGGTCATGCGGGGCGGGTTGCGTTGAGGCACCGGGATGCCGGAGGTGTGCGTGACGGACGATACCGCTTCGTCGCCGGCCGCGCTCCCTGCCGCGCGCCTCCGCACGGCCGAGCACTGCGAGGCCTCACCAGAACGTGAGGTAGAGCGCGACGGTCGCGAGCACGACCACCACCCCTCCGATGCGGGCGCCGCGACTCGGTGTGAGGTCGATGTCGCTCTTTGCCTCGTACGTCACCGGCGTCGTCAGGGGACGCGCCAGGGTGAAGCCCGTCATCACCGCGACCACCGTCAGAAAGGTGAAGGCCATGTGGTTCAGAAAGGCCACCTGGGGCAGGGCCGCATTGAGCAGCCCGTAGGTGATCGGCCCCACGAGGAGTCCCGCCACGGCGGCGGACAGCGGCGCGCTCGGAACCACGAGCCCGAAGAGGAATACGGCGGTGATGGCGGGGGAGATGAATCCCCAGACCAGCTGCATGTAGGCATAGACGCCCTCGAACCGCCCGGGGAGCGGCGCGAGCAGGCAGCCGACGATCACGAAGAACGCCGTCGAAATCCGCCCCACGCGCACGACGCGCCGCGCGTCGGCCTCCGGCCGGAAGTGCCGCTTGTAGACATCCATCGTGAAGAGCGTCGAGGCCGAGTTCAGCATGGAGTCGAGGCTGCTCATGATGGCGCCGAACAGGGCCGCGAACATCACGCCCCGCAGGCCGGCCGGAAGCAGGTCCCGTATGAGCAGCGGGTACGCCTGGTCACCGTCCGCGAGGGCCTCGCCGTACATCTGGTAGGCGATGATTCCGGGGAAGACGACAATGAAAGGAATCAGGAGCTTCAGCGCCGCGGCGAAGACCACGCCGCGCTGGCCGGCCGCGAGCGAGCGCGCCCCCAGAGTGCGCTGCGTGATGAACTGGTTGAAGCCCCAGTAGAAGATGTTGGGGATCCAGATGCCCAGCAGGAAGATCGTCCAGGGCAGCTCCGGATCGTCTGCCGGAAGCACAGTGTGCAGCTTGTCCGCATTCGTCTCGAGAAAGGCCCCGAGGCCGCCCACGCGCGAAAGGCCGAGCCCGGTCACGACCAGGCCGCCGATCAGCAGGGCGGATCCCTGTAGCAGGTCGGACCAGACGACGGCCTTGAGGCCTCCGTAGACGGTGTAGGCACCGGCGAGAGCCCCGATCAGCCAGATGCCCGCCACCATGTCGAGGCCGAAGATGGTCTCCAGCCCGAGCGCTCCCGAATAGAGCACGCCCGCGATCGCGACCCCCACGTAGGCCGCCATCAGATACAGCGCCATGATCGTTCGCGCCGGGTTGCCGTACCGGTGCTCCAGGAACTCGGGCATGGTGAAGATCCCGAGCCGGAGGAAGAGCGGGAGCAGCCAGAAGGCGACGATCACCAGAGAGATCGCGGCAATCCACTCGTAACTCGCGATCGCCAGCCCGGCGGCTCCGAAGCCCGACCCGGCCATCCCGATGAAATGCTCGGTCGAGATGTTCGAAGCGATGAGGCTGAAGCCGATCAGCCACCACGTGAGGTTGCGACCCGCGAGGAAGTAGTCCTCGGAGGTGTCTTCCTTGCGCGAAGCGTAGAGCGAGATGCCGACGACCGCCGCGAGAAACGAGAAAAAGGCGACGCCGTCCCAGAACGTGAGCTGCATGTGCAAGCCTCCTCGGCACGAGTGTGGGCTCTGCGAGGGAGCCGGACAACTCGGAACGCCCGCCGCCGGGACTGGTCCGACCCCGACGGTCCTGTACGTTGTTGGCGCCCGCCGATCGATCGGAACCGATCTTCGGTTCGACCCCTGCCCGACGAGCACCCACCGAGGTATCGCATGAACCCGACCCCCGCCCCCCGAGACTCGTGATCCCCTCGCTCGGCATTCTCACCCTCATGGCGCTGGCCTGCGTCGTGATTCTGTGGGTCTCGCTCGCCCTTCCAGGGGGGCGGGACGGGCTCCGCGCCCTGCTCGAAGTGCACCCGCGTGCGCCGCTCGCCTTCGCCTGGACCGTCGCGCTTACTGCCACGCTCGGGAGCCTGTACCTCTCCGACGTCCGCCAGCTGGAGCCCTGCCTCCTGTGCTGGTATCAGCGCATCGCCATGTATCCGCTCGTGATCGTGCTCGGCGTGGCGCTCCTGCGGCGGGATGCGGAGGTGTGGAAGACGGCGCTGCCGCTCGCCGTGATCGGAGCGGCGATCTCGACGTACCACATCCTCGTGCAGTGGCTACCCTCGGTCGAGCTCGCCCAGTGCTCCGCCAGCGCGCCCTGCACGTTGCGGTACTTCGTCCTCTACGGCTTCATCACGATTCCGGCGATGGCGGGCTCGGCCTTCCTCCTGATCTCCACGCTCCTGGCGACCCACGCCGGGCTCGGGTCCAGAACCTCTCGGTAGGCTTCGCTCGAGTCGGGACTTCGCCGACCACCCCTCGACAGGTCGTGTGCCGTGCCCTCGATTCGATGCAGGAAGGAGGTGGAAATGGGACGTGGCGGCCTCCGGGGCGTGGTGCTCCTGATCGGTGCCCTGCTGCTCGGTGCGTGCTCGGACGTCGCGGGGCCGGACGACCGTGACAGCATCGAGGCGTGGATGGAGTTCCATCGCGTCCCCGGGGTCAGCGTCGCGGTGATCAGGGACTTCGAGATCGCGTACCTCGAGCAGTACGGCGTTCTCGACCGGAATACCGCCGTGCCCGTCGACGAGAACACCCGATTCCAGGCCGCCTCACTGAGCAAATCCGCGTCGGCGGTCGTGGTCCTGTCACTCGTGGAAGACGGGGTCGTCGCGCTCGACGACGACGTCGAGGGGTATCTGACCTCCTGGGAGCTTCCCTGGACCGTCTCGCGGGGTGACGAGCCGGTCACCCTGCGCCGTCTGCTCAGCCACACCGCCGGGACCACCGTGTCGGGCTTTCGCGGATATCGCCAGGGAGAATCCCTTCCCACGCTGCTGGACATCCTGAACGGCGCCACACCCGCGAACTCCGCCCCGGTCGTGGTCGCCGAAACGCCCGGAGCCGCCTTCTCCTATTCGGGCGGAGGGTACGAGGTGATGGAGCAGGCGATCTACGACGTCACGGGTCGCACGTGGCCCGAGCTGGCCCGAACGCAGGTTCTGGATCCCCTCGGCATGAGCCGAAGCACCTTCCGACAACCCGCGCCCGACTCGCTTCAGCCGTACCTCCCGACCGGGCACTACGCCGACGGTTCGGTCGTGCCCGGCGGTCATCACACCTATCCCGAGATCGCCGCCGCCGGGCTCTGGACCACGCCGGAGGACATGGCGCTCTTCCTGATCGATCTCCAGCGCTCGCTGCGCGGGGATTCGGGCGGCGTGCTCACCCGGGCCTCGGTCGAGCTGCTCGTCACCGAGGTGCGCCGCCAGTACGGTCTCGGGTTCGATCTCTCGACGCGCCTGGGACAGCCCTACTTCGGCCATCAGGGGGCCAACGACGGGTTCCGGGGCGGCATGATCGCACACCGCTCCAGCGGAGACGGTGCGGTCATCCTGACCAACAGCGACCGCGGATCCGATCTCTTCGCGGACGTGGTACGCATCATCGGCGCCCGGGAGTCGTGGCCCGGGTACTGAGCATCGCCGGACCATCCGACCCGGCCGCGACGCTGAAGGCCGACCAGGCGATCGTCCCGGTCGTCAGTGCGTGACCCCGTAGATGAGGTAGTTCATTCCCAGGCGAAACGCGTCGTTCGAGGGGTCCACCGGGAAGTAGCCCTCCGCGGCATACTCCCAGTATTCGGCCAGATCGGAGTTGTGGTTGGCCAGGACCATGATTCTCCGGGTAGGATCGTTGTCCTCGAAGATCACACGGTAGGAAGGCGTCACCCTTACGAGCGGGTGGGGGACGTAGATGTCATCGAGATGGAAGAACGTCGAGAAGATCGGGTGGCTCTCGTCGATCTCGGCCCAGCGACCCTCCGGCAGCGCCCGGCGCACCTGCTCGGCCATGTTGATCCACTGGTTCCCCTCGAAGTCGTCGAAGATGAGGAAGCCGCCCTTGAGGAGGTGCTCGCGCAGCGCAGCCGCACCCTCATCGGTAATCGCCCAGAAGCCCGGCTCGGAAACGTACAGGATCGGGTTTCGGAAGATCTCCGGGTCCTCGAGCTCCAGGACGTTGCTCCCCGACGTGTTCGCGGCCATCGCGGTGAACTCGTCCAGCATGTACTGGATGTTGCGGTCCGCGGCGGGGTAGTCGTGCGCCCAGGTCCCCCGCCCCCAGCCGCGACCGGTGTACCGAACCCGTGTGAACGTGAAGTCCCCGTCGTACGGGACGTTGGCCAGTTGCGCCGCACCGTCCCCTTCGATCGCAGGGGGCTCGGAAACGCCCGGGTCTGCCGGCTCGACCGGGACGAGAACGGGAAGCGCGAGCAAGCCGATCGCAGCCACCTTCGCCCAGCGTCTCATGAGGTCACCTCGCCTCGGGGTCCGGTCCCCCGTAACCCGCAATATCCCGGGCACACGATCAGGAGGGCAAGCGGCCAGCCGGGCTCGGCGGCGGCACGCGTCCGAGTCGGTCTGTCGCGGGGACCGGGCGGGCCTCAACTTGGCGATTCCCGGTCAGGAGGAGTCCGATGAACGTTGCGGCACGCTTTCCCTTCTTCCTCGCACTCGTCGTGGCCCCCCTGGGCTTCCTGCCGCTCGAGGCGAGCGGGACCCAGGAGCCGGCGGCCTACGATGTCGTGATCCGCGGCGGACGCGTCGTCGACCCGGAGACGGGCTTCGACGGTGTCGCGAACGTCGGCATCCGGGACGACCGGATCGCCGCCGTCACGTCCGACCCCCTCGCCGGAACGCGAGTGATCGACGCGACGGGGCTCGTCGTGGCGCCTGGCTTCATCGATCCGCTCACCCAGGTGTCGGCGGCCCGGATGCCCAGCGCCCGCTACAAGGTCACCGACGGCGTGACCACCGTGCTCGGACTCCACGGGGGCCCGGTCGACGTTGCCGCCGCGTACGACGCCATGGCCCGCGAAGGCGCCATGCTGAACTACGGGACCAACGTGGGACACGGAGCCCTCCGGTCCGAGGTCGGTCTCGGATCCACCGACGAGGAGCAGAGGTCCGTGCCGGCGACGGCCGCCCAGGTGGCGCAGATCGTCGAGCTCGCCCGTCGCGGTATCATGGACGGGGCCCTCGGGATCGGCTTCGGGCTGCAGTACGTGCCGAGCACAGGCGAGGACGAGGTCTTCCAGCTCTTTCGCCTGGCCGCACGCTACGGGGTCCCCGCACACCTCCACATCCGGTACCTCGGTCCTCAACGCCCGGTCAACAGCGTGAAGGCGGTTCAGGAGGTCATCGCCACGGCGGCGGCGACCGGAGCCTCGGCACAGATCGTCCACGTGAATTCCACGTCGCCCCGGGACATCGATCTGGTTCTGGACCTCATCGAGGGGGCTGCCGAGCACGGCGTCGACGTCTCCGCCGACGCGTACCCGTGGGAAGCCGGCTCGACCGGACTCGAGTCCTCGGTCTTCGACGAGGGCTTCCAGGAGCGCATGTCGATCGACTACGCCGACATCGAGCTGGTCAGCAACGGGGAGCGACTCACCGAGGAGACGTTCCACCGCTACCGGAACGACGACAAGCGCGACGCCGTGATCGTCCACTTCATTCCCACGGAAACTCTGAGGAAGGCCCTCACGAGTCCGGTCGTCATGGTCGGCAGTGACGGCTCCATCAACGCGGAGGGCCGCGGGCACCCCCGCGGAGCGGGAACGTACGCCAGATTCGTCCGCCAGTACGTCCGCGAGTGGGGAGACCTCTCCCTCGTCGACGCGATGCGTAAGACGAGCTATCTGGCGGCCGTCCAGCTGCAGCAGGCGGCACCTTCGTTTCGAAGGAAGGGCCGGCTCAGCGTCGGAGCCGACGCGGACATCGTGGTCTTCGATCTCGAGACGATCACCGAACGGGCCACGTACGTGGAGCCGGCGCAGACTTCGGTCGGCGTCCGTTACGTGCTGGTCAACGGGGTGACCGTCCTCGACGACGGAGAGGTCGTGCCCGACGCCCGGCCGGGTCGCGCGCTTCGGGGCGCACCGGCCCGCTGAAGGGTCTTTCGTCCCGGCACGAGCGCATCGGTCTGGCCGAGAGGGCTACCCGTCGAAGCGTTGTCGGGAGGCGGTGGCCTGCTCCTCCGTGATGATCGCGATGTACGCGCGGAAGTCGCCGAGCGCCTCCTGGTATGCGCCGACGTGCTCGAAGATCAGTCCCCGGTTGTAGAGCGGGGCAGTCCACGACGGGGCCAGCTCCACGGCCACGGAGAAGGACTCGATCGCCTCGGCCCAACGCGCTCCGTCGGCAGCAGCCAGGCCGGCCGCGAAGGCCTGCTCGGCACGGTCGGGCAGCCTGGGTCGCACGCTCTCGTATACCGAATCGATGCGCTCCGTGGCGCTCGGCGGTCCGAGCTTCTCTCCTCCCAGCGCGATCGCTCGGCAGTACTCCTCCAGCGCCAGCTCGGGACGGTTCAGGACCTCGAGAACCCGCGCGCGCTGATAGGCGTACTCGGCTGACGTCCGGTCGCGCTCGGCCGCCTCCGAAAGGAGTGCTTCGGCACGTTCCAGATCCCCGAGAATGAAGGCCTCCTGCGCTCGCGAAGCGACCTGGGCGGCTCGAGCCCGGTCATCTGCCGCCGGCTCCACCGCCTCGGGAAACGCCGGACAGACGTACGAGCGAGCCCCGGGCGACCACCGCTTCAGATCCGAGAGCAGAGCCCCCACGGACTGTGAGTCCGCCACGGACTGTGCGTCCGCCACAGTCTGCGCATCCGCGAGTGAGGGGAGGCTCACCGCGACGCAGAGAAGGGTCGCGAGGGTCGGGCCGTGACGGCGCATGGGGGGAATCGTCAGAAGCTGCGGTAACGAGGAGTACGTTGCCGACCGCCCCCCCCGGGCGCCGGGATCCTGGATCGCCAGGCTCTACTTCAAAGCTTCCGACCGATCCATGAGGAGTCAACGAAAATCCCGGGGCCCGAGCCGGTTGGAATCCGGCTCTCCGCCCGTTGCCCCGACGGGCGCCCGGCTCGACTATGCGGTGTCACGTACCCGCGCCTCGCTCGGCGCCGATTCCGACGAGCACCCCCATGATCTCCAGACGCCACTTTCTCGGAACCTCGGCCACGGCCGCGGCGGGCTTCGCCGCCGTGCCCGTCGAGCCGAAGCCGACTCCCGCTCAAGAGCTTCCCCCCTCGATCGCCCGACTCGAGTCGTGGGCCGATCGCGCGCGACCGATCACGACCGAGGAGCGCGCCGGGCGCGTGGAGCGGGCCAAGAGGCTGATGCGCGAGCACGGCCTCGACGCACTCGCCATGTGCGGCGGAACATCGATGGTCTACTTCGCCAACGTGCGCTGGGGAGGCGGAGAACGTCTCTTCACCGTCGTGATTCCGGTCACGGGAGACGCCTTTGTCGTCTGCCCGGCCTTCGAGGAGGACCGCGCCCGGGAACAGCTCGCTCTCGGACCGCTCGGTGGCGCGCAGGTCTACACGTGGGAGGAGCACGAGAGTCCCTACGAGCGCGTCGCGCAGGGTTTGCGCGACCGGGGGATCGCGTCCGGCAAGCTGGGTGCCGAGGAGACGATGCAGTTCCGGTTCAGCAACGGCATCGCGCTCGCGGCGCCCGCGCTCGAGGTTGTCGACGCCACGCCGGTCACGGCCGGCTGTCGGGGGGTCAAGGACGAGCACGAGCTCGAGCTGATGAAGCTCGCGAACGAGGTCACCCTGACGGCCTACAAGGCTGCGTACCTTGCCATGGACGAAGGCATGACGCAGGCCGACGTGGGCGGCCTCATCCGCTCGGCGCACGCGAGGCTTGGCTTCTCGGGAGGTGCCAGTGTCCAGACGGGCGAGTGGTCCGCCCTGCCCCACGGATCCATCACACCGCAGGTGATTCGCGAAGGCACGATCGTGCTGATCGACGGTGGGTGCGGCGTGGAGGGATACCGCTCCGACATGAGCCGCACCTTCGTGCTCGGCGCGCCGACCGACATCATGAAGAAGCGATTCGAGATCGAGCTCGAGGCGCAGACCGCGGCCCATGCCGCCGCCGCACCCGGGGTGCTGCCAGAGGACGTGGACGCGGCCGCCCGGAGCGTCATCGAGGAGGCCGGATACGGCCCCGGCTATACCTACTTCACCCACAGGGTGGGGCACGGAATCGGCATGGACGGTCACGAGTGGCCGTACCTCGTGAAGGGCAACCGGACTCCCCTGGTGAAGGGGAACACCTTCAGTGACGAGCCCGGCATCTACGTGCCGGGTGAGTTCGGCGTGCGCCTCGAGGACTGCATGTACATCACGGACGACGGGGCGGAGCTGTTCACACCGCAGAGCCCCTCGATCGAAGACCCGTTCGGCAACTGGGACCACTGATGAGAAACCGACACGCGATACCGAGGGTGATGCGTCGGGTGCTCCTGATCGGGATCCTCTCCGCTCCGACCCCGCTCCTCGCCCAGACGACCGCGACCGAGCGCGCCGCTGCACGCGACATCGTCCGCCAGATCGACGAGCTGCAGGCGCGTCTGGAGCCGACCGCCCGGGCGGGGGAGCTCGCAGCGAGAAGCGACGACGTCCGGGACGCGCTCGTCCGGCGCACCTCGGAGCTGTGGGAGTCGGAGATGAAGGCGTTGAGCGACTTCATCGGTCACAACCCGGAGGTCGGCTGGGAAGAGCACCTGGCTGTCGATACCCTGACTTCCGTGCTCCGCGCCCGAGGCTGGGACGTGGAGATCGGGGTGGCCGGGCTCGAGACCGCCTTCGTCGCGACATGGACGTCACCGGCCGGAGCCGACGGGCTGATGCTCGGCCTCATCGGCGAGTACGACGCGCTGCGCGACGCGGATGGTCCGTTTCACGGTGACCAGCACAACGCGCAGACGCCGATCGTCTTCGCCTCGGCCTTCGCCATGGCCGAGCACATGGCGGAGAGCGGGACGCCCGGAAGGATCCGCATCTACGGGACTCCCGCCGAAGAGGTGGGTCCCCCGGCGAAAGTCATCATGCACGAGGCGGGCGTGTTCGACGGAGCGGACATCCTGATCCGCAGCCACGGCGTGACACAGACCTCCCGTGCCCAGGCGGGATTCGGCAGCTGCTGCCTGAACATCAACGAGGTGAAATACACCTTCCTCGGGAGACCCTCGCACCAGATGTCCTCGTGGTACGGACGAAATGCCCTCGAAGCCGCGGTCCACTTCTACTCCATGGTGGACGGGCTCCGCTCCACCCTGCGGCCCGAAGCGTCGATCCAGGGGGTGATCCCCGAGGGCGGTGAAGCCCCGAACGTCGTGCCGCAACGCGCCGTCGTGGACTACTACATCCGGTATCCCGACCCCGTCTATCTCGAGCATATCAATCGAATGATGGACGACGCCGCGCGGGGCGCGGCCCTGGCCACGGGCACGGAGGTACAGATCGACCGCTACGGTGAGTACCGAGACGGGATCTCGCTCGGCACCCTCCAGGAGCTCGCGTTCGCGTACGCCCAGGAGCTCGAGGCCCCGAACATCAACCCGGATCCGTCCCGTCCGTCCGGATACGAAGAGACCGGATTCGTGACCAAGGACATCCCCGGAATCGGCATCAGCGTCTTCAGCTCGCGGGGCGCGAATCACACGCGGGGCATGCTGGAGGACACCTTCAACGAGATCGGCCACACGGGCTTCCGGATCAGCGCGGAGATCATGACGTCGGTCCTCTACGACTACATGACCCGCCCCGACCTGCGTGACGCGGTCCTCGAGGAGCACGGCACGCTCGCGAGCCTGCTGGATCAGTATCACGAAGCGCTCCGTGCGGCCTACGCCGACGAGATCGGAACGCCGATCTCCCAGCGCTAAAGAGGTGACCTACCGGATGGCCCGCCGGTCCATCTGGCTCGCGCACGCGTGCTGGGTTTCGGTGGCGGCCGGCCTCGTCGGGCCGGGTCAGCGTTCGGCCCTGGCCCAGGAAGTCGTCGGGCCCCCATCCCCGGACACCGTCGTCGGCGAGGTCCCGTCGGGACCCATCGACCCGGGCACGATTCCGCCGCGAGCCGACTTCGTGGCCGCCGACCTGCGTCGAATCGAGGAGCTGATCGTGCCGGACCCGGTGATCGTGCGCATCGGGGAGGCGCTGGACGCTCGAGACGTCGTCGTGGTGGCGCTGCTCGCCCGTCTCGACAGCATCGACGCCGGGGAGATCTCGATTCGTCAGATCGAGGACCAGAGGCTGCCGTGGCTCGAGCTCCTCACGGAGGTCGAGGGCTGGGGCGGCCTGGCCCGGGCGCGCCTGATCGACCTGCAGCGCGAGCGGGAAAGGATCGCGGAGGAGCGAGCGCTGTGGGAGCTCACGCTGCAAGGGGCCGAGGACGCGGAGATCCCGCCGGAGCTCGTGGGCCGGATCGAGACGACGCTGACCCGATTGCGTGACGTGGAGTCGCGCGTCCGTGAGGCGCGGGACGGCATGAGCTTCCTGGCCGACCGCCTCGTGACGACGCACGAGCAGATCACGGAGTCCCTGCTACGACTCGAGGATGCTGCGCAGGCCGTCCGCGCGCGTCTCCTCGATCGCAGGGAGGCCCCGTTCACCGGCGAGCTCACAGGCCTGGACTCGCAGCAGATCGTGGGCGGCATCGGGCGCGCAGCCGTGAATTGGCGGCGGTCCCTGATCGCGCACACGACATACTATCGTGCCCAGCTGGGTCTCCTGCTGGTCGTGTACCTCCTGCTCCTGGCTCAGGCCCTCCGACTGCGTCGACTCGGCCGTTCGCGACCTGTCGAAGGCGGAGGGGCGCGCGCCTGGCGCAGCCTCGCCGAGCGCCCGTTCTCGCTCGCTCTCGGACTGACGTTGGCGACCTGCACCGTGGTCCTGACCCCACCCCAGGGCTCGTTCCGCGATCTGATGGTTGCCGCATCGATCGTGCCCGCGATCCGCCTGGGTGCTGCGGTGCTGGACCCGGCGACCCATCGGGCCGTCTATCCCCTCGCCGCCCTCGCTCTCCTCTCCATGTTCGCGGGCCTGGAGTTCGGGATGCCGCTGGAGCGGATCGCATTGTTGTGCGCGAGTGGCGTCGCTCTGGGGGTGGCGACGTGGCTGGCACTGTACACGCGTCGCGCGACGGAGGGGCGTCGAGGTTGGGCCCAGGCGGCTCGAGCACTGACCACCGCCGGCGCGGGGGTCATGGGTCTGGCGCTGCTCGCCGGCCTCTTCGGGTGGGTGGAGTTCGCCAGGATCCTCACCGAGGGCACCGGCGAACGTTTCTTCGCCGCCTTTGCCTGGATCGTCGTGGTGCGCACGGTGGGATCGCTCGCCCCGGCGGCGCTGGGCAGGGCGATCGGCCGCTTCATGCCGAGGCTGGCGAGAAGTGGGCGCGACCAGGCACCGTTGCTGGAACAGGCGGCCGCGCTCGTAGCCGTCGTCGTGTGGGCGCGGGCAACGCTGGATCGCTTCCAGGTCTGGGAGCCCGCGCGCAACCTGGCAGACGCGGTCACCGGGAGCGCGCTGTCCATCGGTGGCCTCACGCTCTCCGCCGGTGGGGTGTTGGGTGCGGTCGTGATCCTCTTCGTCACGCGCTTGATCGCCAGAGCCGTGACGCTCGTGGCCCGTGAAGAGCTGCTTCCTCGCACGACGCTCAAGAGCGGCGCGGTCGAGTCGGCGCTCACGCTCACGACCTATGCCATCTACGGAGTCGGGGTGCTGTTGGCGGCGTCGGCACTCGGCCTGCGCGGCACGCAGCTCACCGTGGTCATCGGGGCGCTGGGCGTCGGAATCGGCTTCGGCCTCCAGAACATCGTGAACAACTTCGTTTCGGGCCTCATCCTGATGTTCGAGCGGCCGATCAGCGTCGGGGACACCGTTCAGACCGCGAATCAGTGGGGGCGGGTCACGCGCATCGGAATCCGGGCGAGCACGATCCGCAGCTACGACGGAGCCGAGATCATCGTTCCCAACGGAGATCTCGTGGCGCGCGAGATCATCAACTGGACCCGCTCCGACGAGCTCCGCCGTGTGGAAGTGCACGTCGGGGTCGCGTACGGCTCGGAGCCGACCGAGGTCCTCGACTTGCTTGCGAGGGTGGCCCACGACCACCCGCGGATCCTGAAGGATCCGCCGCCGATCGCTCACATGATCAGGTTCGGCGAAAGCTCGCTCGACTTCCGTCTGCGATGCTGGGTGCGGCTCGAAGACTGGGTCGACGTGCTCGGAGACCTGCACGTGTCGATCAACGAAGCGCTGAAGGTGGCCGGCATCAAGATCCCGTTCCCGCAGCGCGACATACACGTAATCCCCTCTGTCGGGGACGGCGCCACCCACGCGCAGACGACACGGCAGACAACCAGCGGAGCGACGACTCTCGAATGAACAGCCGATTCCGAACCGGCCTGGCCCTCCTCCTCGCACCGGTGCTCGCCGCCGCGTGCGCCGACTCGTCCGATGCGCCGGCCGTGCGAGACATCGACGAGGACGCCCTGCGGGCAGATCTCTTCGCCCTGTCACACGACTCGATGGCCGGGCGGCTCGCAGGCTCACCCGACCTCGACCGGGCGTCCGACTGGATCCGTGACCGCTTCGAATCGCTGGGGCTCGAGCCCGCCGGCGACGCGGGGACGTACGATCAGCGCTTCGACCTGACCTGGTTCGGCCTCGGCGCCCCCAACCGGCTCTCGGTGGTCGGCCCGGCCGGAGCTCGAGCGAGCACCGGACCGGGCGCAGGCTGGACGCCGTCGAACGTGTCCGCGTCCGCGTCCGCCAGTGGCGAGGTGGTCTTCGCGGGATACGGCATCGTGGAGCCGCGACTGGACTTCGACGATTACGCCGGAGAGGACGTCTCCGGGAAGGTCGTCCTCGTGCTCGAGCGGGAGCCGGGCGCCCAGGACCCGATGAGCCCCTTCGACGGGCTGGTCACGGCCGAGGCATCCCGTGCCTGGCGAAAGACGCTGCGGGCCCAGGAGCGCGGAGCGTCCGCAATCCTCTTCGTGCGCGACGTCCACGTTCGGCCGGAGGTCGAGGACTGGGAGACGCTCCACGGGCAGCTCTGGCCTGCCGAGCCGCGGCGCGTGGAACGCTTCACCCTCGGGGACTGGGTCGACCGGATCGAGATCCCGGCCGCCCAGATCTCGGCCGAGCTCGCCGAGCTCCTCGTATCCGGCTCCGGCCGCTCACTCGCCGAGCTCGCCGGAGAGGCAGAGGCGGCGACCGGAGGTCTCGGCGTCGTGGCCCTCCCGGGAGCGCGTGTCGATCTGACCGTCTCGGTCGAACGGAACGTCGTCCCCGGGCGCAACGTGCTCGCGATGATCGAGGGCTTGGACCCCGAGCTCATGAACGAGGTGGTGATCATCGGGGCGCATCACGACCACAACGGTGCCGACGGCGAGGTCGTATACAACGGCGCCGACGACGACGGGTCGGGGACCGTGGGCGTGATGGCGGTCGCCGAAGCCTACGCAGCCGCCGCCGAGCGCGGAGAGCGTCCCCGCCGCAGCGTCATCTTCGCGATCTGGGACGCCGAGGAGCGGGGGCTGCTGGGTGCCTGGTACTACACGCTACGGCCTCTCTTCGCCCTCCCCCGAACCGTCGCCACGCTGAACCTCGACATGATCGGGCGCCACGAGGAAGTGCCCCCGGACGGGGGCGGCCGGTTCCGCGGCCTCGAAGTCCAGTCGGCCGAGTCCAACGCCAATGCGATCAACATCCTGGGCTACAGCCGGACCCCGGAGCTGGCCGCCAGGGTGGATTCGGCCAACGCGGCGCTGGCCGCGTCCGGGGCGATCTCCGAGGCGCTGACGCTGCGCATGCGGTACGACAACAACGCGTCCAACCTGCTGAGGCGCAGCGACCACTGGCCGTTCCTTCAGAACGACGTCCCGGCGGTCTGGTTCCACACGGGCCTGCACCCCGACTACCACACCCCCGACGACGATCCGGAGCGGATCGAGTACGAGAAGATGACGCGGATCGTTCGCCTGGTGTACCAGACCAGCTGGGACGTCGCCAACGCGGACGGAAGGCCGACGATCGAGGGAATGGGGAGTCGGCCTCCGAGCTGACGCAGGCGCCCGTCGCCGCTCCGGACTACCCGGCGGCCGGAGTTAGTCGTCTCGGGAGCCCCTGCGGATTTCCCTCAGCCGCCAGCGTGCCCAGGTGGCGTGCGCGCTATTCCGTTGACGCTCGACGAGCCACTCGAGGTCCTTCGCCGCGCGCGCCGGATCCGCCAGCGGGCCCGCGCACGTCTCGTAGATCCGCCGGACCACGAAGGCCTCCTCCTCGTCTCCGAGTCGCGCACGGTCGAGCGCGGCCCGGAGGAGCTCGACCGCCTGGTCGTACTCTTCCTCCTGCATCCGGAGCGCGCTCAGGCGCAGATACGGGGTGGCTCGCCCCGGCTCCCGCCCGATGGACTCGAGCAGGAGCGCCGCGGCCTCGTCGACCTGCCCCCGCTGGGCCAGCGCCTCGGCATGCGAAAGCGTGTCCCGCGTCCGTCCTGCGGAGAACGCTCCGGCGCCGTGCACGAGCTTCGAGAGATCGGAGCCGGCCGATCCGCAGAGCAGATACTCCATCAGCGCGACATACCCGGCGCCCAGGCCGAGGGCCGTTCCGACCGCAGGCACCAGGGGCGCCCCGAGCACGCTCGTCACGAGAAAGAAGACGACCCCGACCGCAAGCGCTTCCCAGGCGAGACCCGCGAGCCCGCCGGCCGAGGGGAACAGGCGGTTCACGATCCGGCCAATCGGACCGATGAGGCGAAGCTGCACGTCCATGAAGAGGACAAAGGAGAACGCACCCACGGCGGCCCAGAAGAGCGTTCCCCCGACGAGGTCGGCCGACGCGAACACGCCCCATACGATCCCCGCGATCGCCCCGAACGGCATGCCGAGCATCGATCGACAGCGACGCCGGGCTACGACTTCGGGATCTTCGACCCACAGTCGACGGCGAAGCTGTCGCCAGACGGAGGAGAGCCGGTTCGCGACGGGTGCTTCGGGAAGATGCTCGCTCCCGTCCGGAGGGGGCGGCTCCTCCGCCGATTCAGCCCCCGAGGCGCGCGAGGTTCGCCCTGGCAGCCACGACACGGGCGTGTTCCTCATCGCCCACCGAGTAGTTGTGGACCACGGAGCGCCACGTCTCCCGGGCCGTCTCCGTGTCCCCCGCTTCCTCGGCCAGGCGCGCGTATTGCTCGAGCGCCCAGGTGCGGAGGAAAGACGAGCGAAGGCGCGAATACCAGCGCATGGCGTCCTGGGTGCGGCCCATCCTCTCGTTGACCTGACCCAGGAGAAGCCGCGCCATGTCGTCCCCGCGGCCGTTCGACCGGCCCTGCACGTCGAGAAGCGTGTTCCGTGCCCGGCCGAGGTCGCCCTGCCTGAGCGCGGCGTACGCGCGCAGGACCCCGGCGTCCGTCTCCGGGAATCGTGACGTGAGCGTGTCTCCCTCGGCGAGCATTCGATTCCGGATCTCGTCGCGCGACGCCACGATGCGCCCGTGCTCCTCCCAGTTCTCCTCGTCCACCGCGAGCAGTCCGCGCCAGAGTGGGCACACCGGCCCCCGATCCAGGTCGCAGTCGCGGACGACCGGAAGCAGGTCCGACAGATCGATTCCCTGGAAGCGGTGGAGGGTGTACACGGTGCTCGGCGCGGGGCCGCCGGGAATCGAGTCTCGCGCCGAAGCCTCCGCACGGCGGAACTGCCCGACGCTGGGCAGGAACTCGGCCATGGTCCGCCAGTCCTGATCGCGATCGAACCTGTTCCGCATGTATGTGCCGATCTCGGACGAGCGCGGCAGGTCCTCGACCCACAGGCAGAAGGTGCTGCAGAGGATGTTGACCTGGAGGTCCGACAGCTCGTCCATGCGCTCCCAGGCGGCCTCGCGACGCGGAGTGTCGCCGAAGTAGAGATCGAAGGCGACCCCGTACTCCTCCTGGAGCCCCCCTTCCTCCGTCATGGCCTCGTACTCGTCGATCAGAACCCGCGCCGTTTCGGCATTCCCCAGCGCCATGTTCTGGTCGATCGCGTGGACGTAGTACGGCGCGAAGGACGGATCGAGCTCGATGGCCCGCATGATCGCCTCCAGCGCCTCCTCCGGGCCCGCGCCGGTCGCCTCGCCGAGGTGGATGTACAGCTCGGCCAGCATGAACCACGCCTCCGGATCGTCCGGGTAGCGGCGGACCGCGGTCTCGAGCAGCTCAACGGAGGTCATGTCCCCGACGTAGAGCCCGTTGCTCGCGGCCACGATGGCGGCGTTGCGAGGGCTTAGGTCCTCCATGTAGCGGGTCGCCCTCTCGCCGAGCTCGATCGCCACCTCGCTCTGCACGCTCTCCAGCCAGCCGTAGGCGTCCGAGATTCGGAAAATCGCCAGCGCAAAGGTCGAGTCGGCATCGAGGGCGCGCTGGTAGGCCTCCACCGCGCGGGGGAACTCGGCCCGGCGGTAGTACCGTTCTCCCTCCAGATACGCCCGCAGAGCCTCGACCGACGAGGTGGTCAGGTCCGCGAGATTGCGCGTGGTCGCGAGCTCCTGTCCCCCACCGGCGAGCACCAGTCGCATCGTCTCCAGCGACAGATCGTCGATCAGAGGCAACGGATTCGCCAGCGAGCCCTCGACCTGCCCGCTCCCGATCTCCTCACCGGTCGCCAGGTCGTAGATCTCCGCCACCAGGCGAAGGTCTCCTCCGACGCCGACCGCGCTGCCGACGACGGCATAGCGCGCTCCGGTCTCGCCGGCGGCCGTCAGCGCGGTCTCCAGGTCGGCCGACGCGTCGTCGCCTCCGTTCTCGCGCCACCGCGCCAGAACCGTCCGCGAGTCGATGGTCCGGTAGCCGCCCATTCCGTCGAGGTTGGTGGAAAGCAGATCCACCATGCCTTCGCCCCAGAAGGCCTCGTCGTCCACGCCGCTGACGTTGAAGGGGAGGATCGCGATCCCGTCCGCTGTCCCGGCCGCTCCGACCTCGGTCGGTCCGAGGACGCCGGGCCCGCCGGTGAGCGTCACCCAGAGGCCCGTGCCACCGAAGAGGAGGGAGAGTACGACGATCCCGCCGAGGATCGCCCGACCCCACGTGAGGTGGGGGAGCCGTCCCTCCCGAATCGCCTCGACCGCCTCGCCGGGCGCGATCTCCCAGTCCGTGGGCACTTCCCCCGCATCCTCCGCTGCGGAGGTGGCCGGCAGGGACTGAACCCACGCAGTGGCCAGGATGATGACCAGTCCGACCAGCAGAAGGATGATCGAAACGGGCGACACCCAATCGGGCAGAGAAAGCGCCTCGGTGAGCGTGTCCGCGATCTGCAGGACACCCCAAGACGCTCCCAGATAGACGAGAAGGACCTGGACGATGCGTGCGCGGCGCAGCCGGTCCCACAGGGGCGGGGAGCTCATGCGGCCAAGGTACCGGGCGCGCTCCCGCGAGGGAAAGGGTCACGGGCGGCGCCCGTGACCCCCTCGCATCAGCTCACGAGTCGACCGATGACGTTTCCGTCCGGGTCGATCTCGTAGACCGGACCGAGATCCAACCCCCTCAACCCCTCCTCGATCGACTCCTTGTCACCGACGACCACCCAGATGACCCGGTCGGGCCGGATCACGCGCCGCGCGATCTGGTTGAGCTCTTCCGTCGTGAGGCCCCGAATGCGGTCGGCCAGGGTATCGAAGTGGTCATCGGGCAGCCCGAACTGCTCGATCTCCGCGATGGAGCCCAGGACCGCCCCGTTGGTCTCCCAGCTACCGGGAAGCGTTCGCGTCCGGCTCCGCACGACCCGGTCCAGCTCGGCATCGGTGACCGGACGCTCCCCGACGATGCCCTGGAGCTCGTTGACGATCTCCTGCACGGACTCCGTGGTCCGATCGCTCTGCACCGGGGCGAAGACGATGAAGGGGCGCTGCCCGCGTGCGTCGAAGAAGAGGCTCTGGGCCCCGTACGACCAGTGCTTGTCCTCGCGCAGGTTCATGTTGATGCGGGCGCTGAACTCGCCGCCGAGCACGGCATTCATCGTCGTGATCGCGAGGTCGTCCGGGTCCGACTTGGGCGGCGCGACGTGCCCGGCGAAGATCACGCTCTGGATCGCCTCCGGCCGGTCCATCACGTAGATCGCCTGTCCGTCCTGATGGGCCACCTCAGGGAGCTGCTTGTCCGGCACCTCTCCGCGCTGCCAGTCGGCGAACGCGTCGTCCGCGAGACGGCGGATCTCGTCCATGGTGGTGTTGCCCACCACCAGCAACTTCGCGTTGTTCGGCTTGAACCACCGCGCGTGGAAGCCGCGGAGATCGGACGTGGTCAGGGAACCGACGCTCTCCGCGGTGCCCGAGCCGGTCAGCGGGAGCGAGTACGGGTGGTCTTCTCCGTACATGAGCTTCGGCATGACCCGCAGGGACATCGCGATGGGATTCACGGACTCCTGCTGGATTCCCGCCAGCGTCTGCCGGCGAAGCCGCTCGAAGTCCGCTTCCGGGAATGAAGGATGGAGCACGACGTCCGCGAACAGCTCCATCGACGCCGACAGGTTCTCCGAGAGGGCCGACATGCTCACCGTGCTGACGTCGAGGTTCGACCCGGATCCGAGCGTGGCGCCCAGGCGCATGAGCTCTTCGTTGATCTGGAGCGCGTCACGCGTGGCGGTGCCTTCGTCGAGCATCTGCATCGCCAGATTCGCGGTACCGAGGGTGCCGAAGGCGTCCGACGCGTATCCGGCGTCGACCGTGAGGCGGAGGTTCACGACCGGGACGGCATCGCGACGGGCCAGCACGATCTCGAGCCCGTTCGGAAGCGTCGCCCGCTCGACATCGGGGAACTCGGCACGCGGTGGCTCACCTGCGTCCGGCAGGCGGGACCGATCGACCGTGCTCGCCACCACCGCTCCCTCTCGGTACGGGTGGACTTCGAGCACGAACTCTCCCGTGCCGAGCCACGCCTGGGCCGTCTGGCGGATCTGATCCGGGCCAGCCTCGGCATTCACCCGCAGGCGGGTCTGGTAGAAGGCAGCGTCACCGGCGAAGACCTCGTTCCGGGCCAGCACGTCGGACTTTCCTCCGAAGCCCCCGATCCGTTCGATGCCCCGAATGAACCCGGCCCGAACCTGCGTCTGGGCCAGCGCCAGCTCATCCGGCGTCGGGCCCTCCGACAGCAGCCGCTCGAGCTCTTCGTCCATGATCGACTCGATCTCGGCGAGATCCTGACCCGGGAGGGCGGTCACCGTCGTGACGAAGAGGCTGCCGAGCTCTCGCTCGGACACGCTCGCGCTTACGGCCGAAGCGATCTGCTCCCGATAGACCAGTCGCTCGTAGAGCCGCGAGTTCTTGCCACTCGCGAGGACGCGGGCGAACAGCCCCAGCTCGATTGCTTCCTCCGAGCCCCACTCGGGCACGTTCCACACCTTGTAGATCCGCGCCTGCGGCACGCGGTCCTGCATGGTCACACGATGCCGACCGGATCGTGGAGCGACCCACACGTCCTGCTTCGTGACCGGTGGGCCGGACGGGATGTCGCCGAAGTACTGCTCCACCTTCTGACGCGCGGTCTCCGGGTCGATGTCCCCGGCGAGGACGATGACCGCGTTGGCGGCGCCGTAGTAGCGCTCGAACCAACCGTGCACGTCCTCGAGCGACGCCGCTTCGAGATCTTCCATGGAGCCGATCACGCTCCACGAGTAGGGGTGTCCGGCCGGATAGGTGTTCTCGAATATGCGGTTGGAGACCTGCCCGTACGGCTGGTTCTCACCCTGTCGCTTCTCGTTCTGCACCACCCCGCGCTGCTCGTCGAGCTTGGCCTGATCGATCGCGCCGATCAGGTGGCCCATCCGGTCCGATTCCATCCACAGCGCCACATCCAGCGCCGATGTCGGCACGTTCTGGAAGTAGTTCGTCCGATCGGTGTTCGTGGTGCCGTTCAGGTCGGTCGCGCCGAGCGGCTCGAGCACCTTGAAGTAGTCGTCGTCGTAGTTCTCGCTCCCGTTGAACATCAGGTGCTCGAAGAGGTGCGCGAACCCGGTCCTGCCCGGCTCCTCGTTCTTCGAGCCGACGTGGTACCAGATGTTGACCGCCACGATCGGCGCTTTTCGATCCTCGTGCACCAGCAGCGTCAGCCCGTTGTCGAGCACGAAGCGGGTGAACGGGATCTCCAGCTGGGCCGACTGAGCGTCTACGGGCTCGATGGGAGCGAGGAGGGCGGTGAGGGCCAGGAGAGGCAGGACGCCAGGAACGAGTGAACGCATCGGGAACTCCTCGTTTCGGGAAAGCCGGCAGGGCCGAAAACGGTCCCCACCCCGAGCTCGGGCCGCCGCGGGCACGACCGCCTCGGCGACTGCAGACTTCTACGCAGAACCCGTGGACGGGGTTGCAGGGCCGTTTGCGCATCGACCGGCGCTCCCGTATGACGACAAGGCCTCCCGGTAGGGGAGCGCTACGCCTGCGAGACGACGGAGCAGGGGGAGCGCGCGATCCATGTGCTCCTGAAGCGGGTCGGCTAGGGAGCCTCGCGCTCAGAGTCGGGAAGACACCCCGTCGGGGGACCGGCACGCTCCTCGCGGCGCTCCGCAGGCGAAGTCACCCGCAACGCCAGCCACGCGTCGATCGCCTCGATCGCGTCGGGGGAGAACGCGTGCCTCGTCCGCCCGGGGATCCGGCACACTCCCGCGTCCTCCGTCCCCGCACGGGACAACGCGCGCCGCAGGGCATCGAGGTACGACCCCATCGGGGTGTTCAAGTCGTCGGCTCCGATGAGCACGAGCACCGGGGACTCCAGCCGAGCCAGAACCGATTCCGGATCGAAGGCCAGACGGTCGTGCCACAGAGGGCTGGAGAAGAAGTGCATCTGCCGCTCGTCCGAGGGAAACGATGCGCTCCGCGGCAGCTCCACGCGCGTGCCGGCGCGGAGCTGCTCCAGGCGATAGGCGCGCACATACGGCTCGCTGTCACTCATCGCGATCTCTGCGATGCGCATCACGTACTCGTCCAGCGCCTCGAGCTCCTCCGGACCGGCGCCGGCGCGTTCCGCCTGCCAGCGCTGCTCGAGCCGGAAGGTCTCCACCCCGGGGAACGCGGGCGGGGCGAGGAGTACCAGTGGGACGGGATCCTCCGAGGCGGGGACGGCGAGCATCGCCGGGGGCGCGTCATCCGCCTGAGCGATCAGGGCGAGGGCCCGGCCGTCCACCTCGTCTCGCGACCCGAGCGCGTCGAGCGCGGCTCGCACGTCGTCTGCCAGATCCGTGAACGTGGCTCTGAGCAACGGCTCCACGGCGACGAAGCCACGCCGCTCGGGCGTCAGCACGGCATACCCGCTCTCCACCAGCCGGTCGACCAGCGGCTGCGTCCCCGCGATCGAGAGCAGGACGATTCCCGGCCAGGGCCCCTGACCGGCGGGTACGGTGAGCGTCCCGGTCAACTGCGTGCCGTCCCCCGCGTTCCGGTAGCCGAGCTCCTCGGTACGGGAGCTTGCCTGAGGGTTCGACGCGTCCCCCGGTGACTGCGCCCGCAGGGGGTACACGACGAGGAACGCCGCGGCGACACACGGCAGGAGGCTCCTGTCGAAGCACCGCCACCTCATCGGCCCACCTCCGCCTCAGCGCCGGGCCGGGCCCTCCCGAGTCGCCTGCATCGCCTCTTCGATGAAGTCCCGGATGTGCTGATTGGACGTCACGATGTCCTCGGCACGCAGGTACATCATGTGCCCGCTCCGGTAGGTCCGGAACTGCATGCGATCCTGAAGCACGCCGCGGGGATCGAGGTTCCACATGGTGTACTTCGCGCTGAAGTAGTCCGTGCCGCCGTCGTAGTAGCCCGCCTGAATCATGACGTGCAGGTACGGATTCTCGTGCATCGCCTGACGAAGCTGCTCGCCCGTGTTGTCCGTGTCGTACGTGCCACCCTGACCCCACGGGCGGACGGGCCCGAAGAGGTAGTACTGGAGGTCCGACTCGAACCCCAGATCGTTGCGAAGATACTCGTTGATCGCGGGAGCGAACGCGTGGTTCCACGCGCTGAGGGCGGGATCGTAGTCGTACCCCTCGCCTGCGTTCTCCCGATCGATTCCGCGATACCGCGCATCGAGCCGGCCCACGGTCATCCCCTCGTCCCGCAGCAGCTCCTTGCGGAACTCGTTCACCGACGGCCGCAGGTTGTGGTCCAGGAACCACTCGGCGGAGACGCCGGCATACCGGGCTGCCTGAGCCGCGATCGCCCGGCGCTCGGACTCCGGCAGCGATCCCCCCTTCGCCAGCGCCGGCAGGAACGTGTCGAGCGTCCACGATTCGACCTCGGGCAGGAGCTCGTCGAGGTCGCGGCTCTGCAGCGGCGCCTCGAGCTGACCGTGATACCACGCCGTCGCGGCGAAGTTGGGCAGCGCCAGGGCGTCACCCACCGGACCCTGCCGCCGCACCCCCAGCCCGGTCGGCGAGACGAGGATCACTCCGTTCAGGTACATCCACTGGCGGCCCTGCAGCACGCCGGCGAGCCCGGAGACCCGCGTCGTTCCGTAGCTCTCACCGATGAGGAACTTGGGGCTGGTCCAGCGGTCGTGCCGGGTGACGAACACACCGATCCAGTCCGCCAGATACGCGATATCCTCGTTCACGCCGAAGAAGGTCTCGCGAGGCGCATCGCCGACGATCCTCGAGAGCCCGACGTTGACCGGGTTCACGAACACGATGTCGGCCACGTCCAGAATCGAGTTCGGGTTGTCGCGGACGCCGAACGGCTGGATGGGATAGCCCTCGTCGTCGATGATGAGCTGCTTCGGTCCGGTGTAGCCGACGTGCATCCACAGCGATCCCGAGCCCGGCCCCCCGTTGAAGGAGATGACGAGAGGTCGGTTCGACCGGTCCTCGACGTCGGTGCGCTCGTACAGCGTGTAGAGAAGCGAGGCGATGGGCTCCCCGTCGTCGCCGAACACGGGCTGGGTCCCCACGATGGCCCGGTACGGGACCCGCGTGCCCAGAATCGTCACCTCGTGCTCGGTGACCACGGCGGTATCGACGGGGAGACGCGCATCCTGAGCCGTGGCCGACTCCGAGGCTGAAGCGGCGATCAGAACGAACGGCAGGTAGAGAAACGTGCGGCGCATGGGACTCCGGATCGGTCGACGTCGGGGGAAGCGCGCATTGTGCCCCGGATCGGCGGGGAGGGTCAAGCCGTTCGGGCGTCCGGCGAGGGAGGTCCCGCGGCTCGGAGGACCGAGAACGACCATGGGGGGTTTGAGGAGTCGTCGCCACCTGCACGCCCCTAGACGCATCGACCCGAGCCACGACGACGCGATGAACCGTACCGAATCGCTGCGACGCCTGCGCAAGCGCACGGAACGAGACGCCCCCTTCGACATCGTCGTGATCGGAGGTGGGGCAACCGGTGTCGGAGTCGCCGTCGACGCGGCCTCGCGCGGGCACGACGTCGCGCTGTTCGAGCAGAGCGACTTCGGCAAGGGGACCTCGAGCCGCTCCACCAAGCTCGTGCACGGTGGCGTCCGGTACTTGAAGCAGGGCAACGTGCCCCTGGTCATGGAGGCGCTGCGCGAACGCGGCATCCTGCGGCAGAACGCACCCCACCTGGTGACGGATCTTCCCTTCGTCGTGCCCAACTACCGCTGGTGGGAAGCCCCCTTCTACGGCGTGGGCATGCGGGTCTACGACGTCCTGGCTGGCAAGTACGGCTTCGGCCACTCGAAGAACCTCTCCGTGGAGGAGACGATCGAGCGGCTGCCCACGATCGAGACGGAGGGGCTCCGGGGCGGGGTCGTGTACCACGATGGTCAGTTCGACGACGCCAGGCTCCTCGTGCACCTCGCCATGACAGCGGACGAGCAGGGTGCGGTGCTCGTGAACTACTGTCCGGTGACGGCGATCGAGAAGGACGACGAGGGCTTCGCGACCGGCGTGTCGGTACGGGACGAGGAGACCGGAGACATCCTGTCCGTCCCGGCCCGAGTGGTGGTCAACGCCACGGGCGCGTTCACGGACGCCGTTCGACGACTGGACGATCCGGAGGCACGCCCCATCATCCGGCCGAGCCAGGGCGTCCACATCGTCCTGGATCGGGACTTCCTGCCCGGCTCGAGCGCGATCATGGTACCGCAGACGGACGACGGCCGGGTCCTCTTCGCGATTCCGTGGCACGACCGCGTGATCGTCGGAACCACGGACACGCCCATCGACTCGGTGGAGCTCGAGCCCAGGGCGCTGCCCGAGGAGGTCGCCTTCCTCGTCGAGCACGCGGCACGGTACCTGACGCGCGACCCCACGGGAGCGGACATCAAGAGCGTGTTCGTCGGCATCCGACCCCTCGTCGCGGAGGGCGAAGCCGACGAGACCGCCGAGATCTCGCGCGAGCACGCGGTTCGGGTCAGCGACTCGGGCCTGCTCACGATCGCGGGAGGCAAGTGGACGACGTACAGGAAGATGGCGCAGGACGTGGTCGACTTCTGCGAAACGCTCGGTGCGCTGGAGTCGAAGCCCTGCGTGACGGAGGAGCTGCGCGTCCACGGGTATCACCAGCACGCCGACAAGTTCGGCAGGCTGGCCGTGTACGGGTCGGATGCGCTCCGCATCCGGGAGCTCACCGACGGACAGCCGGACCTCGGGAAGCCCGTCCACGAGGGCCTGGACCTCACGCGGGGCGAGGTCGTCTGGGCATGCCGGGAGGAAATGGCCCGCACCGTCGACGACGTCCTGGCCCGCCGATCCCGTGCGCTCCTCCTCGACGCTAGAGCCGCCCGCGACGCCGCCCCGGCCGTAGCGGCGCTCATCAGCGAAGAGCTCGGTCGCAACGACGGCTGGGTCGCCGAGCAGGTGGAGGCTTTCTCGGAAATCGCGGCGCTGCACTGCTGGGAGGACCCGTCATGAGGAACAGGCGACCTCTCGTCGCGCTCCGCGGCTAGCCGCCGGCGATCGCTCCGACCACCAGGAACGGCTCCTCCCCCCGCGCGACCGACTCGGGCAGCGACTCGTCCGGGTCCTCGTGCGTGAGGTCCCGCGCGCACGCGAAGAACCTTAGGAACGGCCTCCTCTCCAGGCTTCCGTGATCGCGAATCGTCCCGCGCAGCACGGGATAGCGCGCCTCGAGCGCATCGAGAACGGAGCGCTGTGTCACCCGCCCCTCGACCGGCACGCCGACTTCGGAGCCGACCCCCGCGAGGTTGCGGAGGTGGTAGGGGAGCACGACCCGGATCATTCGAGCGTCTGCGCCTCCACCGAGAGCACCGCCGGAAGGTCACGGCAGATCGCCGTCCACTGATCGCCCCCGTCGAACGACGCGTAGACCTGTCCCCCCGTCGTGCCGAAGTAGATCCCGCACGGGTCGAGACGATCCACGCTCATCGCGTCCCGAAGGACGTTCACGTAGCAGTGCTCCTGCGGCAGCCCCCGGGTCAGCGGCTCCCACTCGTGGCCACCCGTCCGGCTGCGATACACGCGCAGCTTCGCTTCGGGCGGGTAGTGCTCGGAGTCGCTCTTGATCGGAATCACGTACACCGTCTCGGGCTCGTGGGCGTGCACCTCGACGGGAAAGCCGAAGTCGCTGGGAAGGTTGCCGCTCACGAGCTCCCAGGAGTCACCCGCGTCGTCGCTGCGCATCACGTTCCAGTGAAGCTGCATGAACAAGGTGTCGGGGCGATCCGGGTGCATGGCCAGATGGTGGACGCAGTAACCGATCTCCGCCTCGGGGTCCGGGAGATACTGCGACTTCAGGCCTCGGTTGGAGGGCCTCCAGCTCTCGCCCCCGTCCTCGGTGCGGAACACGCCCGCCGCGGAGATGGCCACCGTGATGCGATCGGGTGTGCGCGGGTCGAGAACGATCGTGTGGAGGCCCATGCCCGCCGCCCCGGGCTGCCATCGGTCCCCGGTGGCATGGTTACGGAGCCCGGGGAGCTCCTGCCAGCTGTGTCCGCCGTCGGTCGACCGGAAAAGCGCCGCATCCTCGACACCGGCGTAGACCGTGTCGGGATCCGTGAGCGACGGCTCGAAGTGCCATACCCGCGTGAACTCCCACGGGTGTGGCGTCCCATCGTACCATTGATGTGTCCCGGTGGGGCCCTCGTAGGCGAACTCGTTGCCGACCGGCTCCCACGTCGCACCGCCGTCGTCCGAGCGCTGGACCACCTGACCGAACCAGCCCGAAGTCTGAGAGGCCCAGATGCGGTCGGGCTCGACCGGCGATCCCTTCATGTGGAAGATCTCCCAGCCACCGAAGTGCGGACCGGTGATGCTCCAGGCATCCCGACTCCCGTCCGCTTCGAGCACGAAGGCCCCCTTCTTCGTGCCGACCAGCACGCGCACTCGACTCATCCCGACCTCCTCCGCTGAGTATCCCTACGCCCCGGACCGCGCAACATACCGAGCCCGTGACCGGCGAAACCAGTCGCAGGGAAACACTGCGCGCCGCCCGACGTACATGAACAGGCAGCAAGGAACGTGGGGTGGAACGGGAGCGGGAGGGGACGATGACGAACGGGCGCAGGATGCCGAAGGGGCGATACGCCTGCGGCTGCCGGACCGAGGCCGTACGAGGGCGCAACGGGGTGGTCCGGATGCGACCGTGCTGCATGTGGCACGGCGAGGCACTGGGGTTCGGAACGCTGATCCTGTACAGGATGCTGGCCTTCGCGAGGCGGGTCGGGCTGGCGTAGCCCCTCACGAGAGCGGCAGCCCGAGCTGACCCCACGCGCGATCAGCGAGCGAGCAGGGCGCCCCTATCGGTGCCGAATCGACCAGCTCGACATGCGGAGCACGCTGGCGAGGCGAAGTTCGATCACGTCGCCGGAGCCCACCTGAATGGGTCCGCTGACGTAGTCTGCGTCCGATGCCGATCCGATGCCGTGTGCCCGTACGTGGAATTCGCCCGGCAGAGGGCCTATGGCCGCCGGAATCTCGATTCGTGCCGAGCCGAGGCCCGGCACGTCGCCGATCCGGTGCCATACCCCTCCGACGCCGACGTAGATCACCGTGTCCAGATACTGACTGCTCGTCGCCTCGAGTCGGACGAGCTCCCGATCCGCAGGCGCGCGATCGTCGAACGGGGGCGACGGGCGGTCCGCGCATCCGCTCGCCGAGAGGGCCAGCAGCAACGTCGTCAGGCCGGCCATCATGACCTTCCGACCAGTGCGGAGGCGAACGGGCGGATCCGACATGCTCATCACGCGTCTCCCTTCTTCTTCGACTTCTTCCGCTTCTTCGGCTCCGGGAGCTCAGCGTACGTGACCCGCAGGAGCTCGCTCAGCCACGGGCCGTCCTCGATGCGGTCCGTGATGAGAAAACGGGGAGCCGCTCCCGGATAGGGCGGAGCCAGTTCCGGTGTCCCGATGTGCGCCCTTCCGGCCTCGGTCGGCTTCACGAAGAGCTGGTCGTCGCAGATCACGGCGACGATCTTGCCGCGGCTGTACAGGCCGTATTCGCCGAACATCTTGCGATGCGTCATCTGCAGGTCCGGCTCGATCTGGTCGAGCACGAACTGGACGAACTGGAGGTCGGAGGCCATCAGGCGGGCACGCCGCCGGGGCCGATACGACGGCTGCGGCCTCCCCGGAGCGAGACCGCGGTCCCGAACGCCATGATCTCCACCCCTGCGGTCCCCTTCCCGTCCCCTCGTGTTCGAGCGAGCGGAGACGTCTCGATCCGCACGTTGATGATCGTGTCTCGCCCACGGTCCCGGGCCTGCTCCTTCATCCGGATCAGCGCCTCGCGGCGTGCCCGCTCCAGCAGAGGCTCGTAGACCCCGATCCGTCCACCGACGATGCCCTTCAGGCTGGCCGCCACGCGCTTGAAGTAGTCCTGCGAGATGACGACGTTGCCGAGCACGAGGTCGCAGCCCTCCACCTCCCAGTCGGCCGGGATGTCCTCGATCGTGAGCGCGAGGACGTCTTTCGATCCGCTCTCCAGCCTGCGCAGCTCCCGGAGGTGGAGCCGTTCGATGAGCGAGCCCGTGGCCCACGCGCCCAGCAGCACCGCCGGGGTGATCAGGGAGAAGACGAGCTCCACCATCATTCGACCCGCACCGCCGTGCCGTATGCGAAGAGCTCGGCCGCACCCTGTGCCACGCTACTGGTGGCGAAACGCACGTTCACGATCGCGTTGGCCCCCTGCTCTTCGGCCTGGTAGCTCATGCGCCGAATGGCCTCTCCACGTGCTTCGGCCAGGAGCTCCGTGTAACCCCGAAGCTCGCCGCCGACGACGTTCTTGAGGCCGGCCGCGATGTCGCGACCGATGTGCTTGGCCCGCACCGTGCTGCCGCTGACGACGCCGAAGAACTCGACGATCGTCTTTCCCGGGATTTCCTGCGTGTTGCTGATAAGCATCGACGGCTCCTGAAGGGTGTCACGTAGCGAGGGTCAGTCGGTGTCCGGCAGCTGCGCACGGAGTCTCACGAGAGCGCTTCCAGAACGCGGTCCACGTCCGCGAGATCGTTGTAGACGGACGGAGAGAATCGCACGTAGTGGTCCGCGACGCGCGCATCCACGCCCGCCTTTGCCAGTCGCTCGGCGACGCCGGCTCCGTCGGCCATGGTGAAGGTGATGATGGGCGAGGTCGACCCTTCCGGCGTGACGCACGTGAAGCCCAGCGCCGGGAGCTCCGCACGCAGGCGCTGCAGGATCGGTTGCCGGTGAGCCTCGATCCGGCCCACGTCCAGCCCTCGGAGGTAGGGGATCGACGCGCTCAGAGCCGCTCGGGCCCCGCCGGCCACGCTTCCGACCTCGTAATGCGCGCTCGCCGACGAGCCCAACGTCCAGGAGAACGGGCTCGATCCCGGAGAATCGTACGGAAGGAAGTGCGTGGCATACCGGCTCACGGAGTGATACCCCGTCTGCGTGCGTCGCAGCACCCTTCCGATGAGGTCCTCCTGCACGTAGAGGAACCCGAGCCCCAGATCTCCCATCAGCCACTTGAATCCGGAGCAGGCGGCGAAATCGACGCCGCTCTCGCGCACGTCGATGGGTACGGCACCCGCCGCCTGGATGATATCGGCGTAGACGTACGCACCGTGTGCATGGGCGAGTTCGCACACGGCCTTCAGATCGTGCTGGAAGCCGTTGTACATCGTGACCAGGGAGAGCTCCACGAGACGGGTATCCCGGTCAACGACTCGCTCCAGGTCCTCCAGATCGATGCGCCCCTCCTTCGGCATGACCACGCGCAGGTCCAGACCGGCGTCCCGCTGAAGCGCCTGCAGGTGTACGATCGCGCCCTCGAAGTGCAGCGCGTCCGTGACGACGTTGCCTCCGGACTCCGGAATCCCGAGGCCGTGCACGACGAGCACCTCCCCCGTGCTCGTGTTGGGCACGAAGGCGATCTCGGACGGCTTCGCGTTGATCATCCGAGCGAACTCGGACTTCACGGCGCCGCTGATGTCCGGATCGTCGCTGGTGCGCGTCGTGAACCCCGCCCGACGGTCGTTGTACGTCCGCACCGCGTCGCGCACCACCCGCGGCATCGGGTGCATGAACGCCCCGTTCAGGTACGTGACCCCCTCGGGAAGATCGAAATCGGACTTGCGAGGGAAAGCTTCCTGAGCCGGCTCCATCCCGACGACGGAGGGGCGGGGCAACGCGCCTCCCCTTCCCTCTTCCGACGAGAGCGGGCCCCGAGGCAGGACCGCTGCCGCGGCCAGGCCTCCGGCCCGAGCGAGGAGGTCCCGCCGGCTCAGCCCGCGCCGCTCGCCGTTCTTTCCCGAATGCTCGTTCACGGTTCTGCGCCTCCCGGGAGCCCTCCGCCATTCTCGCCCCAAGCTGCGGCACGCACCCGAAGTGAGAAAGAGCTGCAGAGACTCCCGGTAAGCGGCGCCCGCTCCGGGCGAATATGTGCTGGGGCGCGAGCCAGCCCCTTCGGACCGTAACCCGACGGCATGGGATAGGGAGGACGTCATGATGGGATTCGTTGGCACCGTCGCCGCCTGGGTGGTGGCGGTCGCAGTGGCAACCGGGTGGAGCGCCGAGGCGGTCGGCGCGCAGCAGGCCCCACCGTCGTGCGAGGAGCTCGAGGTACATCGGCAGTGGGACTTCTGGGTCGGCACGTGGGACGTCGTGGTCAACGACTCCACCCGCGCCCCCGCGGGCTCCAACACGATCACCTCGCGCCACAACGGGTGCATGCTGCAGGAGGAGTGGCAGTCGGTCGCGGGCGGGGCCGGCTCGTCCACGAACTTCTACGACGGGGCACGCGGCGTCTGGCGGCAGGTCTGGGTCGCCCCGGCGTACGTCATCGACATCGAGGGCGGGCTCGACGGGCGCGGCGCCATGGTTCTCGAGGGGGAGCTGCGCACGTTCGTGAGCGGCACGACCTCCCCCTTCCGGGGGATCTGGACTCCGCTCGACGAGGACACGGTCAACCAGCGCTTCGAGATTCGGAATCCGGAGACCGGAGAATGGTCCGTGTGGTTCGACGGCCTCTACCTGAGGACGCGCTGACCCGAACCGGATGCACGGTGGCGTCCCCCCGGAATGGGCCGTACCGTGCGCGGTCGCGTCCGCTTCGCCCGCGAGAGTCGATCGTGCCACCCGAGCTCCGCCGTACTCTCACCTCTCGAGACCTGACCCTGCTGGTCATCGGCAGCGTCATCGGCTCGGGCATCTTCATCGTCCCGAGTGTCGTGCTGCGTCAGGCCGGTGGACACGTGCCGACGGCGATGCTGGTCTGGCTGATCGGGGGAGGCCTCTCCCTTCTCGGCGCCCTGTCGTACGCCGAGCTGAGCGGCATGGACCGGAGAGCCGGAGGCCTGTACGCGTACGTACAGGAGGCCTTCGGGACCTTCCCGGCCTTCCTGTACGGTTGGACCCTCTTCTTCGTGATCGGCTCGGGCACCGTCGCGACGCTGGCGGTGGCCACGACCGACTACATGGGGCAGTTCGTCACGCTGTCACCCGTCGCAGCCAAGGTCGTGGCGGTGGCGCTGGTGGCCGTCACCGCGGTGATCAACGTGCTTGGCCTGCGCGAGAGCGCATCGCTCCAGAACCTCAGCACGTGGATCAAGACGGGCGCGATCGTGCTCATGAGCGTCCTGCTCCTCGCGCGGGGTGAGGGTTCGGTGCTGACGTCGACCGCCGATTCCGGTGGCACGACGCTGGCCGCCATCGGCCTCGCCATGGTGTCGGTCCTCTGGGCCTTCGAGGGTTGGCAGTACGTCACCTTCACCGACGCCGAGGCGGTCGAGCCGCAACGGACGATTCCCCGAGCCCTCGTGCTTGGCACGGTGATCCTCATCGCGCTCTACGTCCTCGCGAACGTCGGCTACCTCGCGGCCATGGGCGCCGACCGGGTCGCCGCGTCGGAGCGGGTCGCCGCAGAAGCCGTCACCACGGTCCTCGGACCGACCGCCGGCACCCTGATCGCCCTGGCCATCATCGTCTCGATGTTCTCCGCAGGGCACACGGTGGTGATCGCCGTTCCACGGGCGTACTTCCACATGGCCCGAGACGGGGTCTTCTTCCGCCGGCTCGCCGAAGTCGATCCGAAGCGCGGAACCCCCGCCTTCGCCATCCTGACGAGCTGCGTGTGGACCGCGATCCTCGCGGTCACGGGGACGTTCGAGCAGCTTCTCACCTACGTCGTGTTCGTGGGCTGGATCTTCTACGCGCTGGGGGCGGCAGCCGTCATCGCACTGCGGTACAAGCTCCCCGACGCGCCTCGACCCTTCCGGGTACCGGGCTATCCGCTGCCGCCGGTGCTTTTCGTTCTCGCAGCCGCCGCGATCGTCGTGAATCAGGTGATCGAGCAACCCGTGCAGTCGGCGCTCGGCCTCGGGATCGTCCTCCTCGGCGCGCCCGCGTACGCGCTCTGGAGACGTAGCGTCCGGCCGGAGGCCTAGCCTGCGCCGGAGCTCCCTCGGCCCTGCCGCATGTCCTCCCGAGGTCCGTCGGCCTCGGATGGCCGCTGCAACATCTCCGCGACTCCCCTCGTCCAAGAAGGTGTGGCCGCCGATGCGGCGCCGAGAGCGATCCATACGGGAGGGGACGAGATGAGGCGGGAGGTGACGGGACTCGCAGTGCTGACAGTGGCGACGGCGCTGCTGGCGACGAGCGCGCATGCGCAGGAGCGAGACTTCGAGTGGAGCGGGCGCATGACGACGGATCAGGCGCTCTCGGTGCGGGGCATCTCCGGCGACGTGGTCGCACATCCGGCTACCGGATCCGAGGCGCGCGTCGAGGCCCGCAAGACGGGACGTGCCTCGGACTTCGACCGCGTCGACGTGGTGATGTCCGACGAGGGTGACGAGCTGGTCTTTTGCGTGGTGTACGACGGGCGCCGAGGTGCGTCGGACTGTGACCGCGGCTGGGACGGCGAAGACGATCGCGAGGGGAGGGAGGTCCGGGCCGGCGTGGACTTCGTGGTATACGTGCCCGCCGGGGTGCGCTTTTCCGGCCACACGGTGTCGGGCGACGTGGAAGCGCTCGACCTGCGCTCCGACGTCGATGCCGCCACGGTGAGCGGCAACGTGACCGTTTCCACGACCGGTGTCGCCGAGGGTCGGACCGTATCCGGCGATGTGGACGTCGAGATGGGCAGCCTCGACTGGCGACGTCTCGACTTCGCCACGGTGAGCGGAGACATCACGGTCCGGGTCCCCGACGAGCTCGACGCCGGAGTCCGCTTTCAGTCGCTCTCCGGAGACTTCGACTCGGACTTCGACATGACCGTGCATCGGAAGCGGGACCACTTCGTGAGCCACGAGCTCGAAGCGACCATCGGCGATGGATCCCGGGCCCTGACCTTCAAGACGGTGAGCGGAGACGTGCGACTCCGCAGGGGCCGCACCACGCTCCGATGACCCTGTCCAGGAGAGGGTGCCAGCTCATAAGTCCGGCTTATGCCATGCATAGCGCAGATTGATTTGACTGATAGTAGGGAGTCGGTAAGCTTTCGATTTACCCAGCGGATTCCCCGGAAATCCGGCCGTCGACTGGAGACTCCTCCAGTCCCTCCCCGGTGGTCGCGAGGGAGCCGTCTACCAACGCACCTCCACGAATCGGAAGCGAGCAAGCCATGGCAGACAAAGCAGACACGAACGGAGGAAAGTGCCCCGTCATGCACGGGAGTTCCACGCACGCCACCGTCGGGGGCATCTCCAATCGGGACTGGTGGCCCAATCAGCTGAACCTCGGCATGCTCCACCAGAACTCACCCCTGTCCGACCCGATGGGCGAGGAGTTCGACTACGCAGAGGAGTTCGGGAAGCTCGACCTCGAGGCGCTCAAGAAGGACCTCTTCGAGCTGATGACCACCTCTCAGGACTGGTGGCCGGCCGACTACGGCCACTACGGCCCCTTCTTCATCCGGATGGCCTGGCACAGTGCCGGCACCTACCGGACCGGGGACGGACGGGGCGGCGCGGGATCCGGCACTCAGCGGTTCGCCCCGCTCAACAGCTGGCCCGACAATGGAAACCTCGACAAGGCCCGTCGCCTGCTTTGGCCGATCAAGCAGAAGTACGGCAAGAAGCTCTCGTGGGCCGACCTCATGATTTTCGCCGGGAACTGCGCGATCGAGTCGATGGGGCTGAAGCCCTTCGGCTTCGCGGGGGGCCGCGAGGACATCTGGGAGCCGGAGCAGGACATCTACTGGGGCAAGGAAACGGAGTGGCTCGGTGACAAGCGCTACTCCGGTGACCGCGAGCTCGAGAACCCCCTCGCGGCCGTGCAGATGGGTCTGATCTACGTCAACCCCGAGGGTCCGAACGGCGAGCCGGATCCGGTCGCCGCCGGGCGTGACATCCGTGAGACGTTCGCACGGATGGCGATGAACGATTACGAGACCGTCGCGCTCACCGCCGGGGGGCACACCTTCGGCAAGTGTCACGGGGCGGGCGACCCGGCGCTCGTGGGCCCCGAGCCCGAAGGTGCGAGCATCGAGGAGCAGGGCCTCGGCTGGATGAGCAGCTACGGGAGCGGCAAGGGAGACGACGCGATCACCAGCGGCCTGGAGGGCGCCTGGACGCCGAACCCGACCCAGTGGGACAACGGGTACTTCGACATGCTGTTCGGCTATGACTGGGAAGTCACGAAGAGCCCCGCCGGGGCCTGGCAGTGGGTGCCCAAGAACGTCGACGACGATCACCTCGCACCGGCCGCCCACGATCCGTCCACGCGCGTCACGACGATCATGTCCACGGCGGACATGGCGATGCGGATGGATCCCATCTACGAGCCGATTGCTCGGCACTTCCATCAGAACCCCGAGGAGTTCGCCGACGCGTTCGCGCGTGCCTGGTACAAGCTGACGCACCGGGACATGGGCCCTCGTTCGCGATACCTGGGGTCCCTCGTGCCGGACGAGGAGCTCATCTGGCAGGATCCCATCCCCGACGCCGATCACGACCTGATCGACGCCGGAGACATCGCCGCGCTCAAGGAGAAGATCCTCGGCACGGGACTGTCGGTCTCCCATCTCGTGTCCACCGCGTGGGCGTCCGCGTCGACGTTCCGCGGCTCCGACAAGCGGGGTGGAGCCAACGGTGCCCGGATCCGGCTCGCACCGCAGAAGGATTGGGAGATCAACCAGCCCGGCAAGCTCGCCAAAGCGCTCGAGGTTCTCGAGACGATTCAGCGGGAGTTCAACGACGCCCAGTCCGGCGCCAAGAGGGTCTCGCTCGCCGACCTGATCGTGCTGGGTGGGTGCGCCGCGGTCGAGAAGGCCGCGAAGGACGCGGGTCACGACGTGGAGGTCCCCTTCACGCCGGGGCGCATGGACGCCTCGCAGGAGCAGACCGACGCCGAGTCGTTCGGTGTGCTCGAGCCGATCGCCGACGGCTTCCGCAACTACCTCAAGGGCGAGTACAGCGTGTCGTCCGAGGAGCTGCTCGTCGATCGGGCGCAGCTGCTGACGCTGACCGCACCCGAGATGACCGTGCTGGTCGGTGGCATGCGCGCCCTGAACGCGAACTTCGAGCAGGCCCGCCACGGGGTCTTCACGGATCGCCCCGGTGTGCTCACCAACGACTTCTTCGTGAACCTCCTGGACATGGGCACGGAATGGAAGGCGGTCTCGGATGCCGAGGACGTCTTCGAGGGGCACGATCGCGCGACGGGCGACCTCAAATGGACCGGCACGAGGGTGGACCTGATCCTCGGGTCGAACTCCCAGCTTCGCGCCATCGCGGAGGTCTACGCGTGCGACGATGCGCAGGAGCGGTTCGTGCGCGACTTCGTCGCGGCCTGGGACAAGGTGATGAACCTGGACCGCTTCGAGTTGGGCTGAGGCTCCGAGCAGGTCCGCTCCGGCGCTGCCGAAGTCCGGCAGCGCCGGAGCTCTCCCCGGGCGCTCCCGCCCTTCGCCGCCCGATGTGTCCGGCAGCAGGGCGACCACGAGACGAGACTAGGGTCGAGAGGCTCGCCCGCTGCATCTTAGAATGACGACCCCCTGACCGAAGAGGTCCACCCTCGCACGGTCGGTCGAAGTCATGTGAGGGGCAGCGTGAGACACGGCCACATCCACCGAGTACTTCCGGCATCGGACGACTTCGTGTGCCCGATGTGCCTCGGAGGCCGGACCCCCGGCTACGTCCTGTGCGACGCCTGTGACCAGGCGCAGGGCTCCTACGAGATCCCGAGGAGTCTCTGGGCCTCGTTCGTCGCCATCACGACGGCGATCCAGGGCCACGCGTGGTACACGCGCCTCACGACGTTCGCGCAGGGTACGCAGGAGTACCTCTCGCAGGCAGCGACGATCACCCGCGTGTATCTGAATGCGCACGAGGGCGATATCCGACGGGCTCTCGGAGGCAAGCCCGAAGCGCTCGTCGTCGTGCCTTCCCGGCGCATCGACGCAGGCGGAGAGGCCGATCCGCTTGTCGCGCTGGCCGATCTCGCCCGGCCGATGGGGCTCCGCCCGCGGGACTCGCTGACCTACCGGGGCGGCGGGGTCGGTAAACGGCGGCGACCGTATCACCCCGAAGAGTACGAACCGGGCCCACGCTCCGTCGCCGGCCAGCGCGTCATCCTGTTGTCGGACCTGTGGGTCACGGGAGGGACGCTCCTGAGCGCGTCCGCCGCGCTGCTCGAGCATGGCGCATCCGCCGTGCTTCCTGTCGCCATTGCGCGTCACGCGAGTGCCGCCGCGTGGAAGACCCGGACGGTGAAAGGCGGACCGCACCCCTACTGGAGCGGAATCCGGGAACCATGGGACCGAAGTCACTGGCCACGCGGTTGAACACGCCTCAGACTCGTATGGCGTGCATCGGGAGGTGCAGATGACCGGGAAGTTCCAGCTGTACAGGGATGCGGCAGGCGAGTTTCGCTTCAGCCTGAAGTCCTCGATCGGCGAAGTCGTGCTGTCGTCCGAGGGCTACGCGACCAGGGCGGCAGCGCTGAACGGCATCGAGGCGGTCCGTCAGCACGCTGACGACCCCGTCATGTACGAGAAGAGCGGGACCGCCGATGGAGAGCACCGGTTCACCCTGACGGCGGGAGCTCATCAGGTCGTCGGCCACAGCCAGGACTACGATTCCGCGTCCAGCCGTGACAAGGGGATCGCTGCGGTCGGTCGAGCCGCCGACGGTGCTCCGATCGACGACCAGACCTGATCGGCGCGAAGCCCTCCCGACGGGAAGCCCCGACCTCCGTTCGGCCCGAACCTCACCGCTTCGGGCGCCACCGGGGCAAGGACCTCCCCGTCCGCATCATGTCCGCACAATGTGTCGAGATAGCGCTCCCCCTCCTCGACACTCAGGATCTCTTCGACGAATCGCAGAGCACCGGATGCGGCGTCGCGGCGCACGGCGAGCGTCATGTTCCGCCCGAACGTCATCACCGGCCCGATGCGGTAGGTGACGACGACGGAGCGCTCCTTTCGAAAGGGTGAATACGCGACGCGATCGCCTGCCGCCCAGGGCCCACGGCCGTCTTTCGTTACCTCGTAGATCCTGATCATGCACTCATGATGCGCGCCCGCCGTTACTGCGGAGTTACATCCTTCCGCGACCTCGTGACGACCCGACGAAAGGCGTCCGATCGGGTGGTGGCGCTCGGCGTGCCGGGCCCGCATCTTCTCCTTTTCCTGCCCAACGCTGGCGGCCGTCCAGGCCAACGGAGGCTTCATGTACCTCTCGCGTTGTGTCGCCTTTCTGGCAGGCGCTTCATGCTTCCTCGGTGGCTCGCTCTCCGCCCAGGACATCACGTTACCCCCACCCATTCCGCTCGGCACGACGCAGGGCCAGCAGGCCGACCGCGTCCTCGTCCGCGGCGCGACGATCATCAGCGGGCGCGGCTCTCCACGATCCAACCGGGCGATGCCCCCCGAGGGTCCGATCGACATCCTGATCGAGGACGGCAGGATCATCGACATGGTGCTGCGCGATCCGGTGAACATGGCCGGGGGCAACGAGGCCCTGGACGACATGGGCGCCGACCTCGTGATCGACGCGCGCGGCAAGTACGTGATCCCGGGGCTCGTCGACATGCACGTCCACATCCGCGGCAACGATGGGGACCTCGGCCCCCAGGCCCTCGATTACCAGTACCGCCTCTGGATGGGTCACGGCATCACGACGGTGCGTGACGCGGGCACGGGCGCGGGCCTCGACGTCATGACGGATCAGCGCGCACGATCCGCTCGTCACGAGATCGTCGCTCCGCGTCTCGTCCTGTGCCAGCGCTGGCCGCTGCCCCTGCGCCGCTGGGACGTCGGCAATACCCCGGACGCCGCCCGTGAGATGGTGCGCAGCTTCGAGGAGCTCGGCGCCGACTGCATCAAGATCAGCAAGAGCCCGGGGCACTACCCCGACGTGCTCGCCGCGGCCGTGGACGAAGGCCGTCGGCTGGGGATGCAGACGATGGTCGACCTCAAGGTCTCGGAGACGGACGCGGTCACGGCGTCCGACGCCGGAGTCACCTCCATCGAGCACTGGTACGGCGTTCCGGATGCCGCGCTGCGGGGGAGCCAGGACTTCCCCGCCGACTACAACTACTGGACCGAGCTCGACCGCTTCCGCTGGGCCGGCGACCTCTGGCGCCAGGCGGACCCCGAGCTGCTTTCCGACGTCATGGACCGGCTCATCGAGAACGGGACGAACTGGGACCCGACCATGGTCGTCTACGAGGACAACCGCGACGTGTGGCGGGCCCTCACCCTCCCCTGGACGAGAACGCTCTACCACCCTTCGGTCATCGAGGGAATGTGGCCCGACGAGGAGACGCACGGCGCCTTCAAGACGGAGTGGACCACCGCCGACGAGGTGATGTGGCGAGACAACTACCGCATCTGGATGAGCTGGGTCCGGGAGTTCCATGCCCGGGGAGGCCTCCTGACGGTTGGAAGCGACACGAGCCCGTGGGGCGGAATGGCGGTGATCCGCGAGATGGAGCTCATGCAGGAGGCCGGAATCCACCCCATCGACGTGATCCGAGTCGCGACCACCAACGCCTATCGGGCCCTCGGCATGGAGGACCACTGCGGGGTTCGCGTAGGGTGTGTCGCCGACCTCGCCGTCGTCAACGGAAACCCCGTCGAGAACTTCAAGGTGATGTACGGGCTCGGGTACGGCTTCTACGGCATCGCCCCTCCCTCGGAGCAGTGGCAGTGGGGCGGTGTGGCCTGGACCCTCAAGGACGGGGTGGTCTACGACGCGCAGGCGCTCCTCCGCGAAGCGCTCTGGTACGTGCAGCAGGAGAAAAACCGGCAGATCACACAGGGGGGCTGAGGCGATGACATGGGAGCCCGGACGGCAAGCGACCGTCCGGGCTCCCATCTCCCCCTGCGCCGAGCGCTTACCCGACCCCCTCCACGGTGGGCACCGGGAAGCAGGTGGCGTTCTCGTACTTCCTCAGCGCCGCACCCGTGTTCGGGTCGAGCAGGACTCCATCCGGATGAATCGAGCCCGGCTCCCCGAGGAACGGGATCTCGAAGTCCGATCCGCGCCACCGCAGATGGTCGCGGAGCCGGTGTCCTCCTTCGGAGAAGAACTCCCGCCGACGCTCCTCGATGACGTGCCCGATCACGTCGTCCTGCGTCGGGAGATCGACGGCCGTGACGGGGGGAATCGCGGCTCGCGTGTGCAGCTCGTCGAGGATCGCGATGGCCTCGGACAGCTGATCGGTCATCGCGTACGCCTCGGCCAGGAACAGCTGGGTCTCCCTCCATGACGCCATCATCGTCGGAGCGTCGAAGGAGTTGGCCTTGTCGTGCCGCCAGTGCTCGGTAAAGAAGTCGAAGCCGAGCGAGCCGTCGTTGTAGACCGCAACGCGCGGATCGGGCGTGTCCTTCCACCCGAGCTCCCGGTAATTCGGCGCGATCGTGGCGTGCTTCTGCGCGGCATCGTCCGCCGCCAGCCCGTTGATGGCCTCGTAGTGTGCGTTCTGCCGATCCGCAGGCGTGATGTCACGGGTCGCCACGAAGTTGAAGCCGTCCGGCACCGCCGGAGCCTCAGTAATCACCTCGGTGTACTTCTCCTGCGTGAGCAGTGCCCGGATGAGCCCGACCCGAGCCATGGTCTCGATATCGTCCAGTCCGGCGGACTGGGCCAGGCCTATGGCCTCCGAGAATCGGTCCTCGGCGATCGCAGCGAGCTCCTGTGAGTCCAGCACGTCCGACCCACCGTCCAGAGGTGTGCCGCAGAAGCCCTCACTGAAGGCGATCAGCGGCCACGCGCCGTAGGCGCGGATCTTGGCCAGGAATTCCGCCTTCTGCGGCACCTCTTCCTCGCTGTAGCCGCTGATCCTTTCGAAGTTGGTCTCCGCCTGCACGCGGGCTCCGTGCAGGGGCGTGTACAGGCCATAGCTCGTACCGCAATCCCCCGTCGCCATCGCAGCGAAGGTCGGGGGAATGTCACGCAGACCCCACCGGGCCATCGTCGAGTTGCCCGAGCTCGCGATCCACTCGTCCGAGTGGTGCGCCGCCGCGGCGACGTAGTTGTCCCACGAACACTCGACGTCGGCCACCACGGAGAGCATCAGCGTCTCCGCCAGGCGCGGGTCGTCCAGTGCTTCCTCCTCGACGCGCCCCGGAATGTCCACTTCCAGCAGGGAGTCACATGCCGAGACCATCAGGCTCAGGGCGAGCACGCTGAGCACCGTCCTCCAGCGCCGCGCTCGCCCACGGTCGTTCATGAAGTTCATCTTGGGTTCTCCAGAGTCGGGGCGAGTCATCAGAAGTTCACGCGCGCGGTGAGCATGAACCGCCGGATGGGCGGCCAGCCCTCCTGGATGTACGCGTGCAGACCGCCGGGGTCGGACCCGACGGCGTTCGTGTCGCGCTGTTCTGGGTCCCGGATCGGATACCCGAACACCGACGGTGTCGCCTGCCAGATCGTCCACAGATTGTGCCCCGCCAGGGTGAGCGTCAGCCGCTCCGCCCCGATCGAGCTCGAGAAGCGGGCGGGTACCGTCCACGTCGCAGCGATCCGGCGGAGCTTCGCGAAGCTCGCGTCGAGGAGGCCGGCCTGGTTGATCCCGTCGGCCCCGAGCGACTCGTACCCGAGGAGAATCGGGTCGTCCCGCTCCTGGATCTCGCGGGTGATGCGGAAGAAGAGGTGTCCGCCGGCGGCCGTGCCGTTGACCATGTGATGGCCGCCCTGGTAGTCCACCTGCCCATAGAGCTGCAGATCGTTGAAGAGCGTGAGCGTCAGCCCCGCAGAAACCTCACGCGTCGGGATCGGGGATCCCCGGAAGATGTAGGGAGCTTCGGCGCATGGCACCGGGCTACCGCCGCCCCGCGACAGATTCGGCGTGTTGTCGATAACGGCGCCGCCTTCGCACAGCACGTTCGTCGCGACCGCCGACGCGCCCGATCCCGTGATGTCGGCGGACACCACCTTCTTCAGGAATATCGCGCCGAGGGGGAACCCCTGCGCATAGTACTGACCCGCCCACCCGGTGGTCGGGTTGGCCGCATTGAGGATCTGCGGAGCAAGGCCTCCCATGTCCGCGATCTCGTTGCTGTTCGTGGACAGGGCCAGATCCATGTTCAGGGTCCAGTTGTCCTGCCGGGCGAGCGCCGCATTGATCCCGACCTCGATCCCGGAGTTCGTTATCTCGCCGATGTTGCGGAACTGGGTGCCCGGGAAGCCGAGGGACGGCTGTACCGGCACCTGGATGAGGGCCTTGTCGCGGCTCTGGTCGTAGTACGTGAACTCCAGGCCGAGACGATCGTTGAACAGGCTCGCGTCGAAGCCGAGCTCGAGCTCGGATCCGACCTCCGGTTCGAGATCCGGATTTCCAACGTTCTCGGGACGCAACGTGGAAACGCCCCCGGGGCCCACCGCGGGTTCGTACGTCCTCAGCGCCGCGAAGACGTCCGGCTGCTGCCCCGCCTGCCCCCAGGCCGCCCGAAGGCGGAGTCCCTGGAGCCAGTCCCGGCGGCCGAGGAAGGGCTCTTCGGAGACAACCCAGCTCGCGCTGAACTTCGGATACAGGATGAAGTCGAAGTTCTGCCCGAAGGCGGAATTGTCGTCGCCGCGGGCCGCCGCGGTAAGGAAGATGCGGTTCTTCCAGGAGAACTGTTCCTGGATGTACGCCCCCAGCGTCTTGTTCTGGACGAACCCCTCCTCGGCGTCCTTGAGGGCACCTGAGCTGACGGTCTCCAATGTCGCCACCGGGAAGTCGCTACCCTGAGCGTAGACCCAGTCCAGCTCCTTCTCGTAATACTGGACGCCCCCGGAGGTGGCGAAGGACATGTCGTCATTCGGCTCGAACGTCGCCGTGCCCGAGTAGTCGAAGCTGAGGTACTTGGCCGTCTGACGCATGGACGTCTTGGAGCCCCGCGGCACGAAGTGACCGGGCCCGTTGATCGGCCGGTACAGCTGCGTGTTGTTGGTGTCGGTCCAATCCCCGCCCCACGTAAGGCGATGCGTAAACCAGTCCGTCGGACGGTGCGTGCCGCTGAACGAATACGTCTGGCGCGTCACGCCCTGGTGCCCGTCGACGGAGTCGGCCAGAACCTCGGGCAGGTATCCGATGTACCCGCGGGCAGGACCGTCGACCGGGTTGTTCACCCCCGACCCTTCCTCGCACCCGCCGAAGCACGACCAGAGGATCGCGGTCGTCACGGGCTGGTTCGCCGAAGCGGACTCTAGGTTCGACCGGACGCCACTGAGCCCGAAGTTGAGGTCGAGGTCGTCCCGCGGCGTCCAGTTCAGGTTGGCGCGTCCACGGAGCTGGTTCTGCGAGTTGTAGTCGACCACGCCCTCGTCCCGATCCCAGTCACCGGAGAAGTAGTAGCGAAGGTCGTCCGTCCCACCGCTCACGCTCGCCGAATACCCCTGGGCGTGACCGGTCTGGAACCAGGTGTTGCCGTTCCGGATCCGGTCCTCGGCCAGCACGTTGAACTCGGTGACCTCGCCCGCGACGCAGTCCCCCGACGTACCTACACATCGATAGAACGTGTTGGGGAAGTAGGTCTCGGGATCGGGCAGCCAGTTCGCGCCCTGCTTCACGGTCAGGGTGAAGTTCGCTGCTCCCCGAGTACCCCGCTTGGTGATGATGTTGATGACGCCGTTGGAGGCCTCGGTGCCGTACAGCGTGGCCGCGGCGGGCCCCTTGATGATCTCGATCGACTCGATGTCGTTCGGGTTGATGTCGTTGAGCCGTGAGGGCGGCGTGCTGTTGTCTACGCCCACACCCCCGATGCCGCCGCCGACGTCCGCGTTGTTTCCGTTCACCCGGACGCCGTCCACGTACACCAGCGGCTGTGAGCTCAGGGCGATCGAGCTCGCCCCGCGGATGCGGATGTTCGAGCCGGTACCCACCTCTCCTCCGCCCACGCCCACGTTCACACCCGGCACCGCCCCGGTCAGCAGGGCTTCGACATTCGCGAGCGGTGACACCTGCGTGAGCTCGTTGGCCGAGACCGAGCCCACCGTGTTGCCGAGCGCCCGTGCCTGCTGCTCACCCGCCGTACCCGTCACCACGATCTGGTCGAGTTCGAGCGCCCTCGGCTCCATCCGGATCACCAGATCCAGCGTTCCGCGATCGACCTGCTCGGTCCATGTCTGGTAGCCGATCATGACCACCTCGAGCGTCACCGTGGCCTGAGCGACGTTCAGCAGAAGGAAGCGCCCGCTGGCCTGGGTGAGCCCGCCCTGCCCCGTGCCCACGATCGACACCTGCGCACCCGCCAGGGGCTGGTTGGTGCTGGCGTTGAGCACGGTCCCGCCGATCTCGTTCTGGGCGGCCGCGGGTGCGGCCGCGAGCGCGAGCATCCCCGCACACAGACCGATGGCCAGCCAACCTCGATCCCATCGCCCACCTGCGGGCGGACGGGCCGGACGTTCGAGACACAAATGACTGCGCATAAGCTGCCTCCCCTTCTTCACAGGGGCGGCGCCACTTCGTCAGGCGACGGAGGTGGGACCGCCCGTAAACGCCTTTGTAGCCGCTTGACGACATCTTACGGGCCCGCCGAGCGCCGCGAAAGCTGCCCTCCTGCGGGTCGGATCCCTACCCCGCCTCCCGCCCTGCCCTTCAGCGGATGTCCCGCTGGGCTCTGGCTGGAGCGCCCCGAGGACGATCACTTTGGCTCCGAGCCGGTCGCGACCCCCGCATGCACAGGAGAACACCATGTGGCACGCTCGGAGCCTCTGTGCCCTAATCTTCGTCCCGCTGGTCACCCTCCCGTCTGGCCTCCGGTCGCAGGAACCGGAGGCGCCCATCACCACGGACGCGATCCGCGAGGCCGAGGCCCTCCTCGGTCTGCATTTCACGCCGGAGGAGCGTCGGCAGCTCACGGAGCGTCAACAGTTCTTCATGGACCTGGAGGCGCTGCGCTCCAGCTACAGGGACATCCGCTCTGCCGCGCCGGACCAGTCCGTCATGCCCGCGCTGGCATTCCAGCCGGGACCCCTATCGTGGAGTCCGCCCGCCGACGATTCGGGTCCGACCTGGACGAACGTCGGAGGCGTCGTGCGCCCCGACGATCTGGACGATGCAGCGTTCTGGCCGATCCCACGACTCGCGGAGCTGATCCGCACGAGACAGGTGACCTCCGCCGAGCTCACCCGGATGTACCTGGACCGGCTCGATCGATTCGACTCGGACCTGCACCTCGTCGTCACCCGCTTGGACGAGCATGCCATTAGTCAGGCCGAGCGAGCGGACCGCGAGCTCGCGGCCGGGCGGTATCGTGGACCGCTCCACGGGATCCCCTACGCGCTGAAGGACCTGTTCGCGGTGGAAGGCTATCCCACCACCTGGGGTGCCGTGCCCGAAGGCTTCGAGGCGATGTCGGGCACGGCGACCGTGGCGGAAAAGCTCGAGCAGGCAGGCGCCGTGCTGCTCGCCAAGGTCAGCCTCGGTGCGCTGGCATGGGGCGACGTCTGGTTCGGTGGACAGACCCGAAACCCGTGGGACCTCGAAGAGGGGGCGAGTGGCTCATCCGCAGGCTCGGCGGCGGCCGTGTCCGCGGGCCTCGTCCCTTTCGCGATCGGGACAGAGACCTGGGGCTCGATCGTCTCTCCGTCCACGAGGACGGGTGTGACCGGGCTGCGTCCGACCTTCGGCCGCGTCAGCCGCGCCGGAGGAATGGCTGTGAGCTGGTCCATGGACAAGGCGGGCCCGATCTGTCGCGCGGCCGAGGACTGCGGCATCGTCCTCGATGCGATCCGTGGCGCAGACGGCCTCGACCCGAGTGCCGTGGACGTGGCCTTCAACTACACGCCCGGCGTCGACTGGTCGGAGCTCGTCTTGGGCTACACTGCGTCGGACTTCGAAGGCGACGATACGGCGGCCCAACTCGACCGAGCGGCGCTGGAGGTGTTTCGTGAGCTCGGTGCCCGCCTCGTGCCGATCGAGTTGCCCCAACGGCCCGTGGCGGGGCTCAGCCTGATCCTCGCCGCGGAAGCTGCCGCCTCCTTCGATCGTCTGACCATGGAGAACCTCGACGATCGGCTACCTCGGCAGGTCGTCGACGCGTGGCCGAACGTCTTGCGCACGGCTCGCTTCATCCCCGCCGCGGAATACATCCAGGCAAACCGCATTCGCACCCAGCTCCAGCACGACATGGCGCAGGTATTCTCCGAGGTGGATGCCTATCTGGCGCCTTCGGAGCGCGGCAACAACTCTCTCATCACCAACCTGACCGGCCACCCCGCCATCTCGCTGCCCGACGGATTCGTCGATCCCGGCTCACCCACCTCGATCACGGTCATCGGACGGCTCTACGACGAGGCGACCGTCCTCGCGATCGCCCGGGCCTTCCAGGACGCCACCGACTTCCACGAGCAACACCCACCCCGGTTCTCGCGGTGAGGACGCACGCCGGAGCCGACAAGGAGACCAGTATGATCGATCGTCCGCGCGTGCGCAGCCGAATCCAGAGGCCGGCTGGCTCCGGCCTCGCGATTCGCAGGACGACCCGCTACCTCGCGGGCTCGCTTGCCGTGCTCGTCCTCTCGTCCTCCCCGGGATCGGCCCAGGTGCCCGCCCCTGCCGACGTCATCGGCTTCGCGCCCGGTGAGGACTACAAGCTGGCTCCGTACGGTCCGATCGCGGACTACTTCGAGGCGCTCGCGGCCGCGAGCGATCGGGTGATGCTCGAGCAGATCGGAGAGAGCACGCGCGGCGAGCCTCTCTACCTCGCGGCCATATCGTCCCCGGAGAACCTCGGCAACGTGGCGCGCTTCAAGGAGATCACCCGGACCCTCGCCTACGCACGCGACCCCGATGCGGGCTACCCCTCGGTTCTGGGCGAGGACGAGGCAAGGGCCCTGGCCCGGGAGGGCAAGGCGATCGTCTGGATCGACGGCGGACTGCACGCCACCGAGGTCGCCCACGGACAGGTGATGCCGGAGATGGCGCACTACTTCGCGACCGACGAGTCGCCGGAGACACAGCGTATCCGCGACAACACCATCCTGCTGCTGATGGCCAACATGAACCCCGACGGACTGAACATCGTCGCGGACTGGTACATGTCCAACGTCGGGGGGGCCTACGAGATGGCGCGGGTCCCGGAGCTGTACCACCACTACATCGGCCACGACAACAACCGCGACTGGTACATGCTGACGCAGGTCGAGACGCAGGCCGTGACGCGTCAGCTCTACCACAACTGGTTTCCGCAGATCGTCTACAACCAGCACCAGAGCAGCCCCTTCCCGGGGCGGATCTGGATGCCACCGTTCGCCGACCCGGTGAGCCCGAACCTCGACCCGCTGCTGGTGAGCTCTCTCAACCAGATGGGTCAGTCGATGCGGAAGCGGTTCGACGTGGAGGGGAAGCCGGGCGTGAACAGCGGGATCACCTTCGACCTCTGGTGGAACGGCTCGATGCGCGGCGGGCCGGACTACCACAACATGCTCGGCTTCCTCACGGAGACGGCCGGGGCCGGCTACGCGACCCCGCGCTGCTACGACGAGATCCCGGAGACGTTCGGGCCGCGGAATCTCAACATGCCGACGCGGTCGCGCTCCACCAACTACAACAACCCCTGGCTCGGCGGCTGCTGGCACCTGCGCGACGCGATGGACTACATGATGACCGCCGCGATCGCGGTCGCCGACATGGGCGCGAAGCTCAAGGAGGAATACCTCTTCAACCACTACTGGATGGGACGGCGCCAGATCGAGCAGTCGTCGCGCGCAGAAGGGGGGCCGTTCGCATACGTCCTGGATCCCGCCGCCTCGCACGACGCGAGCGCCGTGGTCGAGTTCATGGATCTCATGTCCCGATCCGGGATCGAGTTCGTGCGCGCGGACGAGGAGTTCCGTGCAGGGGATCGGACGTTCCCGGCAGGGACGTACGTGATCCCGCCGCAGGCCTTCCGGCTCTACGTGGTCGACCTCATGGAGCCGAAGGAGTTTCCCGACCGTCGGCAGTACCCGGGAGGCCCGCCCATCCCCCCGTACGACATGACCGGCTACGAGCTCCGATTCCAGATGGGCCTCGAGGTCGTGAACGTGGACGAGCCGTTCGACATGCCGCGAGGCACCTGGGGCGCGGTCGATCGTGACATCGGTGGGGTCCGAGGCTCTGGACGCTCCGGGTACGTAGTGCACGGCACCTCGAACTGGGTGTACCGCGCGGTCGCCGACCAGCTCGCAGAAGCGTCCGGCGCCCGCCGTCTGACCGCTCCGCACGTGTCGGGCGACGGGAGCACGATCCCGGCAGGCTCCTACTGGCTGCCGGACCTGAGCCGCTCCGATGCGGAGGCCATGGCTGGGGAGCACGGGGTAACACTCTCGGGCATCGATCGGGAGCCCGAGGGCGCCGCGCCGGTCCGGATGCCCCGCGTCGCGATCTACCGCTCCTGGCAGGCGGCGATGCCCGAGGGCTGGACCCGGTGGGTGCTCGACAGGTACGGGTTCGCCTACCGGAACGTGTGGAACGCCGACGTGCGCAGCGGGGCACTCTCGGACTTCGACGTGCTGATCATCCCTTCACAACGGGAGGACGGAATCCGCGACGGTTACGGGCCCGACGAGATGCCCGAGCCCCATGTCGGCGGCCTCGGCGACGAGGGCGCCGCGGCGCTTCGCGCGTTCGTCGACCGGGGGGGACGGGTCATCGCCTTCGACCAGGCGGTGGACTACGCCATCCGGACGTTCCGGCTTCCGTTCCGCAACACCGTGCAGGGTGTCGCGACCGATCAGTTCTTCCTTCCCGGATCCATCATCCGCCTCGACGTCACCGAAGACCATCCTCTCACCTGGGGGCTCGGGCCCGACCCGATGACGCTGTTCGCGCGCAGCCAGGTCCTCGAACGAGCTGCCGATCCGACGGTGACGGCGACCACCCCGCTGTGCTACGCCGAGTCGGACTATCTCGTCAGCGGCTGGGTGCTCGGGGGTGACCAGTACCTCGCGGGCCGCACCGCCGCTGCGCAGGTGGCGCTAGGTGAGGGTGACCTGGTTCTGTTCGCCTTCACCCCTCACTTCCGGGGCCAGCCGCGAGGTACCTTCAAGCTGCTCTTCAACGCCCTGATGGGGGCATCGACCGAGGGGCTTCCGCCGGGCGAGAGCCTGGGGTGCCTGTAGGAGGAGAGAGCCCGAGAATCGGTAAACATCTGACGCTACCACGCCTCCCTGAACTCCCCTGTCCGGCGGGGAGTTCGGGGAGTGGGTAGACCCGAGTGGGCGCGGGAGCTGGGGAGTAACGGAGCGATAACGCCCACGCTCAGATCTTGGCGGTATGATCAACGTCAGCTTCCTACTCTACGGAGCGATCGGGTTTGCGGTCGGAGCGCAGACCCTCGATCGCCGAGAGTCCTCGAGACCGCAGCGCGTCCTGGCGATCGTCGTGATGGCGATCGCGTTCCTGATCTCGAACCTGGCCGCGCTGTCGATGCTGAGTAGCTAGCTCTGTCGGGGCAGGAGGCCCTCCTTCACCCGGTCGTGGGCTCTCGAGGCGCGCCGCCGGGTGGCTCCAAACGCTCCGATCGGCCATCATGGCCGCGCACCCCTGGACGATCCGGAGCCGACGAGCATGAGTGAGCGACCAGCGGATTCCCCGATTCCGCATCCCCCTCACCCGATCCTGCGACGGGAGCCGCTGCCCGAGCCCGAGCCGCCCGCCGACGATCCGGAAGCCGCGTCCCGCATCGACGCGCTTCTGTCCGCGCAATCGTATCTGCAGGCGGACGAGGACGTCGGCTTCCTGAACTCGGACGCCACGCGCGGGGTCCGTCTGCAGCTCGACTATCTGAAGACCGAGCAGCTTCTCGAGACGCAGCAGGTGGAGCACACCATCGTCGTCTTCGGCAGCACCCGCATTCCCGACCCTGCGGCCTCGAAGCGCGCGGTCGCCGCGCTGCGGGCGGCGCTGAGCGAGGGCCCGTCGCCCGAGTTGGAGCGCCGGCTGCGCGTGGCCGAGCGGATCGAAGCGAAGAGCCGATACTATGAGGTCGCCCGCGCGTTCGGTCGCATCGTCGGGGCCGCCGAGCAGGCCGGGGGTGAGGGACGCCTCGTGGTCGCGACCGGAGGCGGTCCCGGGATCATGGAGGCCGCGAACCGGGGGGCGTTCGACGTCGGTGCTCCCTCGATGGGGCTCAACATCGGTCTTCCGCAGGAGCAGTTTCCCAACGCATATCTCACGCCCGAGCTGTGCTTTCAGTTCCACTACTTCGCCGTCCGGAAGCTGCACTTCCTCCTGCGCGCGCGCGCGCTGGTCGCGTTTCCCGGCGGTTACGGGACCCTGGACGAGCTCTTCGAGACGCTGTCTCTGGTCCAGACCCGGACCATCGAGCCCGTACCCGTAGTGCTGGTCGGCGAGGCGTTCTGGCGCGAGGCCGTCGACTTCGACTATCTGGTCGACGAAGGGGTGATCGCCGAAGAGGATCGGGAGCTCTTCTGGTATGCCGACACGGCGCAGGAGATCTGGGACGGCATCGTGCGCTGGCACGAGCTCGCGGGAAAGCCGCTCCTGGAGCCGTGATCGACGCGCTCGAGCGATGGTCGCCCACCCGGGAGCCGCGGACAGATCTCGGAACGTGCGGTCCGAACTCGAAGTGAGTGGTCAGTTGGGTCTGGTCCCCGGCATGATGCGGACTCTGGCCCACACCTCCAGCTCGCTCAGACTCCCGATCACCGCATCGGCCGCCCCCGGCGCCGGAACGACTGGGTCACGATACCATAAGACGGCAAGCCCCGCCCGCTTCGCTCCGACGACGTCCGCATCCGGATGGGTTCCAACGTACACGCATGCTTCGGGCACCTCGCCCAGGTCGGCGAGGCATCGCTGGAACAGGTCGGAATCCGGCTCACGCCCGACGGGCCTCGAGATGACCACCGAGTCGAATCGCTCTCGCAGACCCAACCTCCGGATCGTCCTCTCCTGCCTTGCCCCGGACCTGTCGCTGCTGACGATGAGGCCGAGCTTCAACCCGAGACGTCGAAGACGTCCCAACGAGGCCTCGAGCGGCCGCAGGGGCGCCCCGTGACCGAAGGAGCCGCGATCACGATTCTCGATCGCGAGACGAAGACTCCCGGGGGCGAGTCCCAGAGAGGTCTCGGCGCGATCGAAGAAGTCACTCCGATCGACCTCGCGATCGTCCAGCTCCACCAGGCGCGCGACGTACCGTCTTGCCGCGCCCGGGCCAAACATCGCCGCCTGACGACGGACCCGGCGCTGGAGCTGAACGCCGATACCAGGCTTCCGGTCCAGTTGCGCCGCGTCGAGGTGGAACAACACTGCTGTCAGCGCGACTCCGGTGTCCGGAGTCGCGCCGTCCGAAAGCTGCCCAGCGGCGCGCAGGTCAACGTGCGAACGCATCCACCCGACTCCTTTCCGTCGAGGGTAGGTCTGCCTGCCCTTCTGCGGACGGGGAACGTGCACGGCGACACCCGATGACGCCACGGCCCCGCGGTAACAGAATCGTCACCATCTCCGTGACACGATGACGACGAGCTGGGCTCGGGCCGGTCTCTCATCAGAACTGGTAGACGACTCCGAATCCGAACTGGACCTTCCGGTCGGGCCTGATGTTCGTCTCGGCGTTGCCGAAGTCGGCTCGCCCCGTGCCCACGCGAGCTCTCACCAGCAAGGCCCCGAGAACGCCGAGCTCGGCACCGACACCGAAGCGGAGCATACCCTGCTTGTCCTTCTGGTCGAAGGACGAGCCTTCCTGCGTGACCCGGACGTCGAAGTGCCGGGTCACCTCCGACGCGTACGCGAAAAGCAGAAGCGGCGTCGAGCGCGGAAACGCGTACCCGAGGAGCCCCCCGATCGACGTCTGCGTGTCGTTGGCGTACTCCACCTGCAGGTCCCGGCCCGAGTCGGAGAGCGTCAGGTCCCCGTTCGTGTACCCCACCGTCCCTTCGAGCCCGACCACGAGGCCCCCGGCCGTCTGATATCGCGCCCCGGCGACAAGGCTGAGCACGCCTCGTGACTCCTGGGTGAGGAAGTCGACGCCGTCGACGTAGGACCCTCCGATCAGGTCCTCCCTGCCGACTTCCGCTCCGAGATAGATCCCGTGAAACGGGCGCGTCTGCGCCCCGAGGGGCATGGTCGCAGCAAGCTGCACGAACAGCAGCACGCACAGAGCGTGAACGGTCCTGGTCCCCATCGTCGTCGTCTCCCATCCCCATCCGTGACCTCGTCACCCGCGCTCCCGGGCCGTCCTCCCATGGATACAACCGACGGGCACCGAAGAGCGTTCCCGTCGCGTCCCCCGCTTGTCGCGCCGTTCCTGCCAGGCGAGACTCCGACTCGCGAGCACCGCCGACAATGCGGTGCCCCAATCGGGAAGGAGGACGCACCTGTGACATCGGTGACATCGGCTCGAACGAAGGCCGGGCGCCGCGTCCTCTTCATGGCGGCGCTCGCCGCTGCCGCGGCCTGTGCTCCGGAGGGCCCTCCGCGCCCGGGCGACCGCATCCCGGACGCCGCGCTGGAGGTGATCGACCCCACGGCGACGACGTGGTCCTTCGGAGACCATGTATCCCTCTCGGATCTCGAAGGACGACCCGTCCTCATCGACTTCTGGGCTTCCTGGTGCCCGCCGTGCCGTGAGCAGCACGGCCACGTCACGGCGGTGGCCGAGCGGTACGGGGACCGGATCGCCGTGCTCGGGGTCCTCGTCGACGACAGCCCCGCGAACGCGCTTCGGTGGATGGAGGAGCAGGGCGCGGCATACCCCACGGTTCGAGAGCTCGACGGGAGGCTGGCCGAGGCGTTCTGGATTCCCGCCACGGGTCTTCCCCACCTCGCCCTCCTCGATTCGGAACGTCGCCTGGTCTGGCACCGACTAGGCGCCTCGGCCAGGGGGATCCCGGACGAGGTCCTCGCCCGGCTGGACAGCATTCTGGAGGCCTCGGAACGGTGATCCGCCGAGGGGCCTGCGGTTAGAGCATCACCTCGATGCGGGCGAGGTGGGAGTCGAGCGATTCCAGGGGCGCCTCGATGGTCGCGCGGGGCGTGACGACCTCGATGGACTCCGGATGCGGCGCAGGGAGATTCGCGAGGTGGATCCGGAACGGCACCTGCGACGGAATGGAGGTGTCCTCGCCGACCCGCAGCCGCAGGGATTCACCATCCGATTCGAGATCGAGCGTCTTGGCGAGGGCGGACGCCACGTGCCTGTAGTCGACGAAGCGGCGCGCCCCGGCCTCCTGCCAGGCGTCGAGCCAGCGCGAGATCCAGGTGACCCCTTCGAGGGACGGCTCGTAGTCGTGGAAGTAGCCGACCACCGGAAGCCCGGCATCGAACCATCTCGGGTCGGGTTGGTCGAGGTACGGGGAGCATACGTGCTGGCACCAGCAGAAGCGCTGACCGACCCGAATGGCAAGGTAGTAGCTGCCGGTCAGGCGGAGTCCGAGATCGAGCGCGGTGGCGAGGGCGGCCGGCGTGAACTCTTCGCCGGGGCAGATCAGCGTCGTGGGACGTGCGTCGAAGAAGCGCTCGATCGCATCCGTTCCGAGCGCGAGCGGATGATCTGCCGGGTCCAGCTCGGCGAGAATCGGTTCGGCCCGGTACCCCAGCTCGCGAAACCACTGCCGGTTGTCGTAGCGGTCGGGGGAAGCGAGCCAGGTCTCGAGGTCCGGATGCATATGGGTATACCCGTGTAGCTCGACGCTCAACAGACCCGCGTCCTTCAGGCGCAGGAGACCGCGGTACTCGGACTGGTAGTCGGAGACCGTCCCGGGGCGGTTCCCGGCCTCGTCACGATACCACACCGTCGGAGACGGGTGGATTCTCCCGGGCGTACGCGCGACGTCACGCCCCTCGACACGCAGGGAGCCTCTGTGCGCATCCCCGTCGTCGACCCAGGCGGAGATGTAGCCGACGGTGAGGCTGGCATCTCGACGCTGGAGTTCGCGGCCGATGTCGTCCCACTCCGCTTCGCCGAGCTTCGCATAGGCCCACGAGCGGCTGTAAGCGTTCTGCGCCCCCCCGGGATCGTCCATGCGGAGGATCATGGTGTGGCCCCAGTCGAACCACGCCGCCGGTCGCGAGGAGCTGTGGATCAGGAGGTGTCGCAGAAGGGCAGTGGCGGAGCCGTCTCGATCACGCGCCTCACTCGGATGGAAGCCCAGGGTCACGACGAGGCTTCCCGACACCGGGGTGGCGACGATCACGGGAATCCCGTCCAGCGTCGCCAGAACGCGACTCTGCTTCGGAGGCTCGAGAGCGCTCGCGGTGATCGGCTCGCGGCAGCGCCACACCGCCGGCGGTCCGTCACCCGTCCACTGCAGGTCTACCCCGCTCATGGTCTGCCCTACCTCGGGATTTCCCTGGAGCGCGGCGAGAGAGGAGCCGGGTGTGGCCGGGCGTGCCACCAGGACCGTGGCCTCCTCGGCGAGCGCGGCCCGAAGCCGACCGACCGCGTCGGCGGAGAGTCGGCCCGGGTCGCACGCGAGGACGATCGCGCGGAAAGCTCCGTCGAGCCCGGAGCCCAGGTCGTCTACCTCGGGCCCGGCGACCCGAGTCTCCCATCCGATGAGCCGCCCCAGCGTCAACCAGTCGAGGCCCTCTCGGAGATGAGGGTCGAGCCATCCGCCGGTACCCCAGACCACACGGTCGGGCGGCAATTCCGACGTCGAGGCGATCAGGAACATGGACGGTTTGAACGGGCTCATCCGATGGTGGGCAAAGGCGTCGTAGCGCTCGTCATTCGGGCGCGGAGGAGGGACCGGCGGCGGCCTCATCTCCTCGAAGAAGGAAGCAGCTCTCCAGCTGGCGGGCCACAGCGCCGGGTGAGACTCGCTGTTTCGCCACGTTTCGAGCCTGCTCCCGCATCAATCGCGCTGCTTCCCCGTCGCCCAGGACATCGAGGATCGCAGCGGTGAGCTCCTCGTCGTCGCCGGGCTCCACCAGCCACCCCGTAAGGCCCGGGCGGACCAGCTCCGCAATCCCGTCGAGACGCGAGCCGAGAACCGGACATCCACAAGCCATCGCTTCGGCGACCACGGCGGGGAAGCCTTCCCGCAGAGAAGGGAGGAGCAGGCACTCGGCGACGTTGTAGAGAATCGCCTTTTCGCGTTCACCGGCGACCCACCCGAGGAAGTGGACGCGCGTCGGCGCGCGCTCCTCGGCGAACTTCTTCAGCCCCTTCTCATCGGGACCAGTTCCGGCAATCAGGAGGTCCACGTCCGGATGCCCCTCGAGCACCGCGCCGAAGCTCTCGATGATATTGCTGATCCGCTTGATGGGGTCGTCGAGCCGGCCGACGAAGAGGAGGTAGCGGCGCGCGGGGTCGAGCTCTCGCGCGAGACACGCCTCGCGTCGATCCATCGGCCGGAAGACGCCCGTGTCGACCGGCGTCAGGACGATCTCGAGCTTCTCGCTCGGAATCTGAAACCCCTCCGCGAGCACCCGCACCTCACCCTGGTTGGAAGCCAACAGCCGATCGACCTCCGGAAGCGTGCGCCGCCGAATCGAGCCGCCGAGGTAACGATCGGGCTGACTCCCGGCGTGGCGCGCGATCAGTGGCACGTCCAGCCAGCGCGCGAGGAGGAGCAGCATGTCGAAGCGCCCCGAGCAGTAGTCCTGAGCGAAGATGACGTCCGGGGGATTTCGGGAGAGCTCCGCGAGGAACCGGAAAGAGAAGAACGGAAGGTAGGAGGCCACGGTGGCGTACTGTCGGTAGAAGCGGCGCCAACGCCAGGCAGGTTTCGGAAGGTAGAACAGGCCCCACAGCCAGCGGTGCAGCAACGAGGAACGAAAGAACTTCACGCGGCAGCCGGTGACCTTGTGGCGCGCCTCGTGGAGCTCCGGCCTGCGCGCGAACTCGAACCACGTGACGTCGCCGATCTCTTCCTGCAGGATCGTGGCAAAGGCGTGGTTGGCGGTGCCGGCCCATTCGGTTGCGAAGCTCTTCTGATCCACATCGTAGTGCGGGTAGAAGTCCTCGAAGACATCGGGATAGCCGAAGAAGGCGATCGAGGGTCGCCTGCTCGCAGAGGGTCCGCGACCGGCGGGGTCGGAGGGCGTTTCGACTCGTACCTGGCGCCGGCTCATTCGGGGACCGGGCCCCAGACGTCTGCCAGGAGTCGTCGCAGGACCTTCTCGGCGCCGAAGTGCTCTTCGGCAAGGGCGCGTGCAGCGCGGCGGTGCGTTTCACCAGCGCGCAGAACTTCGCGGCAGGCTGCTCCGGCCTCGTCGGGAGTGGAGAACGAGAGCAGGCCTTCGCCGGTCGGAAGCCAGGCCGAAAAACCCGTGTCCTGGGTCACGACCGGGCGCCCGCTGGCGAGATAGGCTGCGCTTCGCTCGCTGAACCAGCCGCTGCGGCTGACGACATACCCGTGTTTCGCGATCGTGAATTCGGCGCCCGAGCGCTGCAGAAAGCGCTGGTACGACCAGGGGTCTGCCGCGACTTCGTTCGGATTTTGCAGGACCCATCCCCGCTCGCGAAGAGCGGCCCGTGGTGCGGAGGTGCCGCCCAGCGCCAGCTCGAAGTGGAGACCCACTTGGCCCGGCAGGTCGAGATAGTCGGAGAACGAATCCGACTTCATGCCGTACGAATGCCCGGCGAACTCGACCGCCGGGTAGCTGCTCCACTGCATGACGGTGCTGAACCTGGCCTCGGGAGGGGGCTCGACGACCGGCCAGGCATCCAGGACGATCGGCTGCCGCGTGGGCTTCCACGGATAACCGTCGTCCGGAATCCGGCAGTCGGGCGCATCGATGTTCTCCGCGAAGGTCAGAAAGCGATTGTGCCGGTCGGCGAGGGCTTTTCGCGCCGGGTCCGTGAGGTGACGCACCTGGGTGAAGAGCGGATCGGTGTCGACGAGGGCGCGGACCTCGATCTCGTCGAACCAGGGGCGGGCGGTGTTCGAGGCCGAGAGATTGATGAGGAGGTCCGCGGAACGAATGATCTCGCGGCTCCGTTCGCTGGCCGGACCGTGCCAACGGTTCGCGTGCGCGTCGAAATAGGCCCACCGGTCCTGCAACCCGGTACGTGAGAAACAGTCGCTCGCGAACCGCAGGCCGAAGGTGGGATCGGTGTCGGTGACGTTGCGGCTCGGATCGTAGCAGCAGTATTCGGTGTCGCCGCTGTCCTCGAGGAAGTGGACCTCGTGCCCGAGGTCGCGCAGCCCCATCACGTACTGCAGGTGGTGCCAGGCCATTCCACCCATCGGCCCACGCACGACGTACCCGAGGACCACGATCCGCCGGGCATCGCTGGGACCGAGAGAGGTCAGGTTCATGCAGAAGGGTCCGAGGGGCGAGTCCGGGGTCTAGATCTTCATTTGCCCTTTCGCGGACTCTGCGCAAGTCCGGTGTGACGGCGGCCGAGGCGCGCCCCCGTCACCCCCACCCCAGCAGGATCTTCCCGAAATTCAGGTTGGACTCCATCCGCAGGTGTGCCGCCGCAGCCTCGACGGCCGGAAAGGTCCGGTCGGTCACCGCCCGTGCCTCCCCGCTCGCCAGCAGAGGCACCACCCGCTCGGCGAACGCCTCCGCCAGAGCGACCTTGTCCGCCGTCGGCCTCGCCCGCAGCACCGTCCCGGTGATCGACGCCCTCTTCCCCATCAGCCGTCGCAGGTCGATCTCCGCCTTCGCCCCTCCCGGCACGCCCACCACGATCCAGCGCCCCCGCTCGGCCAGCACCCGAAGATTCGCCGCCACGTACGGCCCACCCACGAGATCGAGAATCACGTCCACTCCCACCCCGTCCGTCTCCTCGAGCACCTTCGCGGCCCAGTCCGCGTCGCCCGCCACGACTCCGACGTCCAGCCCCAGCTCCGAAGCCCGTTCGAGCTTCTCGGGCGTCCGACTCGTTCCGATCGTCCGCACGCCCCAGGCCCGGGCGAGCTGGACAGCGGCCGTCCCGACGCCCGACCCCACCGCGTGGATCAGCACCGTCTCCCTGGCGGCCAGACCCATCTGAAGGAAGAGCGCGTCGAAGGCGGTCATGAAGACTTCGGGGATCGCGCCGGCGTCCTCCAGGGACATCCCTTCCGGAACGCCAACCGCCGTGCCCTCGTGCACGGCGATGTATTCCGCGTAACCTCCGCCTCCCACGATCCCCATCACGCGGTCACCGACGGTGAACCGCGAGCACCCGTTGCCGACCGCCTCGACCGTGCCCGAGTACTCCAGACCGGGAATATCCTCCGGCCATCCCGGCGGCGCCGGATAGGACCCGCGCCGCTGAATGACGTCTGCTCGGTTGACGCCGGACGCGCGGATGCGCACGAGCAACTCTTCGGGGCCCGGCTCGGGGCGGGCGACTTCGCCCAGCTGGAGCACGTCCGGCTCGCCCGGCTCGGTGATGAACACGGCCTTCATCGTCTCGCCTCTCATCGTCGTTCCCCCTGAGAACCTGCCTCGCAGTCTACACCCCGTCCGTGTCCATCATCGCCATGGCAATCGTCGGCTCCAAGGTAGCCACGCGTCAGTGGCCACAAAGCCGCCGTAACGGGGCGATAACGGGTGAAGATCATCTTGTCCGCGCATGGCCGCACGCCGGTCACGTGTTCGGCCGCACATGGAGCACATCGAGGAAGGAGGCACCCATCGACCTCGTCCTGGCCGTTGTCGGGCTCACCGTCGTAGGTGCAACCGCAGTGCAGGCCATTCGCATGGAGGCCCGAGACCCCGACACGGGTCAGTGGGAAGAGGGCCCGCTGATCCTGATCGCGCTCGTCGGGCTGTGCCTGCTGCTCGCCATGGTCGTGGTGGTCTGGTAGGTCACCGGGCGACCCCGCTACAACCGCTCCAGCACGACCTCGGCCAGCGACACGTCGCCCGCATCGGCATATCCGTAAGAGGCCCGCACGGCCGGCTTCTCGATCTTCACGATGCGCGAGAGATCGATCGGTGTGCCGACGACCACGGCGTCGCAGTCGACGCTGTTGATGGTGCGCTCGAGGTCCTCGAGCTGCTGCGCGCCGTAACCCAGCGCCGGCAACACGTCGTGCAGGTGGGGATAGTGCTCGAACGCCTCTGCGATCTCGCCGAAGGCCCAGGGCCGGGGATCCACGATCTCCGCGGCGCCCGCCGCCTTCGCCGCGAGCAGACCCGCGCCGTAGCCCATGCCGCCATGTGTCGTGGTCGGTCCGTCCTCCAGCACCAGCACCCGCTTGCCCGCCACGGCGTCGGGCCGATCGAGCGAGTAGGGCGACGCACCCATGACGACCGTCGCCTCCGGGTTCCGCTCCCGAGCGCTCCGCAGCACCGCCTCGATCTGCTCGTCCGTGGCCTGGTCGGTCTTGGCGACGAGCAGGACATCCGCGTTCTCGAGGTTCCAGCCGCTCGGGAAGTACGTCAGCTCGTCCCCGGCGCGGAGCGGGTCGAGCAGCGTCACCAGCACGTCGGGAACGAAGAAGGGCGCATCGTTGTTGCCACCGTCCCACAGGATCACGTCGGAGTCGAACTCCGCGACGCCGAGAACCTTGGCGTAGTCCGCTCCGGCGTAGACGACGCTGCCCTGCACGATGTGGGGCTCGTACTCCTCCATCTCCTCGATCGTGCACTCGTGCCGGGCCAGATCCTCGATGGTCTGGAAGCGCTGCACCACCTGCTTGCCCAGGTCTCCGTACGGCATCGGATGGCGGACGACCCCGACCCGCTTCCCCCGTGCCCGCAGGGCGGCGGTGAGGTGTCTGGACACGCCGCTCTTGCCACAACCCGTGCGCACCGCGCAAACCGCGACGCACGGGCGCGTAACCGGGAGCTGCGTTCCCGCCACGTCGTAGGGGTGGAAGACGGCACCGCTCGCCTCCACGCGCTCCGCGATCGAAGCCAGCTCGGAGAGCGGAGCGTCGGAGTAGGCAAAGATCACCTCGTCCACCGACCGGGTGCGGATCAGCTCCTCGAGATCCTCCTCGGGGCGAATCTCGATCCCCTGAGGATAGAGCGCGCCCGACAGCACCGCGGGGTAACGCCGATCCCCGATGTGCGGGATCTGTGCCGCGGTGAACGCCACCACTTCAACAGTGTGGTCGTGGCGGTAGCGGG